>UMEP01053454.1_pt1 | contig 149878 bp, 151 predicted proteins | sample 1964771 | NCBI WGS metagenome assembly UMEP01 (sample SAMEA4836022, study PRJEB28245) | human gut metagenome | biome: gut microbiome; material: fecal sample | place: Denmark | collected 2008 | reverse complement strand
AAGTTCGTCAGGTAAAAATTGTTGTTTTACATCTGGTGCATCATGTGAATATATGTAACCTATTCCGAATCCGTAGTTTTTTGCATCTTTGTAATGAGCATCTCTAAGGTGCATTGGGGGTGGAAAGTCTTTTCCTGTTTCAATATCGTGAAGAGCTGAATCTATTGCAACTACTGTTTCATTTGATTTTGGAGCTCGAGCAACGTAAATTACAGCTTGAGCAAGAGGAATTCGACCTTCAGGAAGTCCAAGTAATTCAACAGCTTTATAAGCATTAATTGCTACATTTAATGCGTTTGGGTCAGCGTTTCCGACATCTTCTGCAGAACATGTGATTAATCTACGCGCAATAAATCTCGGATCTTCACCTGCTGCGATCATTTTTGCAAGATAATAAATCGCAGCATCTGGGTCACTTCCTCTAAGACTTTTTTGAAAAGCTGACGCACAGTCATAATGCTCTTGTTGAGAATATCTTGTGTTTCTTTTTTGGCAAATTTCTTCAATAATTTTTACTGTTAAATTTCGTCTGTTATCTTTTAAATCACTTGCAAAGTATGCGTTTTCAACAACATTAAGTGCGTATCTCGCATCTCCTCGAGCAAGGTTTATTATAAAATCTATTGCACCGCTTTCACAATCCATAGGCAGATAATTTTTTGCCAAGTATGCAAAACCTTTTTTTATAATTTTGTCCATACTTGTGTCATCTATTGAATTTAATCTTACGACCTGAACTCTTGATAAAAGTGCAGGTACTACTTGAAAAGATGGGTTTTCAGTAGTTGATCCAATTAAAAATAATGTTCCGTTTTCCAAATGTGGTAATAGGGCATCTTGTTGAGTTTTTGAATATCTGTGGATTTCGTCTATAAACAGAATTGTTTTATGCCCGCATCTTAGTGCTTCTTTGGCACTTTCAACAGCATCTTTAATATCTTTTACGCCAGATGTAACAGCTGAAATTTCAATAAAATTTGCATTTGTTTTGGTAGCAATTAGTCTTGCAAGTGTTGTTTTCCCACATCCTGGTGTTCCCCAAAATATTAAAGAGAATAATCTGTTTGTTTTTAAAAGGTTTAAAATAGGACTATTAGGTGATACAACATTACTTTGACCTAAAAAGTCTTCAAGAGTCTTAGGGCGAAGAATTTCTGCAAGCGGTATTTGCTTATTTTGATTTTCTAATTCCGTAAATAGATTATTCATAGTATAATTGTAGCATAAAATAAGAACTTACATTGAAAGATGCTTCTTATGATTATAGAGAAAATTTGAAAAGGGTGTTTAATGAAAAAATTTCTTTTAATATTAGTTGTAATTTTATTAGTCGCAATTACAATTCCTTATGGAAAGAATCAAGATAATAGCAATGAAATCATTTTTTGGACTTTGCAAATGAGTGATTTTTCACCTTATATGAACAAGGTTATAAAAGAGTTTGAGGAACAAAATCCAGAAATAAAAATTAAATGGGTAGATGTTCCATTCTCTGAAGGAGAAAAAAGAACTTTAGCATCAGTCCTGAGTGCTAATCCGCCTGATTTAATTAATTTAAACCCTGATTTTTCAGCCCTTTTGGCTCAAAGAGGTGCATTATATGAAATTGATGAGCAGTATACTGGACAATTTAATAAACATATTATAAATTCATTAAAGTATAACGGAAAATTGTATTCGCTTCCTTGGTATGCGACTTCTGCAGTGACTATTTATAACAAAAAACTTCTTTCAAAGTCTGGTGCTAAAATGCCAGAAACATTTGAAGATTTAGGCGAAATTGCTCCTTTGATAAAAGAAAAAACAGGTGCATATGTTTTGCTACCTAATATTACTGAAAATGATACAATGTTGAGAATTTTAAATAAATATGGTGTGACAGTTCTTAATATAAATTCTGACCAATCAATTCAAGTTTTTGATTATTTTAAAAACTTATATGAAAAAGATTTGATCCCAAAAGAATCTGTCACACAAACTCATCGTGAAGCGTTAGAAAAATATATGGCAGAACAGATTGTATTTTTCCAAGCCGGTGCAAATTTCTTGAATATGATTAAAGAAAATGCTCCATCTACTTATAAAAACACAGATGTAGCTCCTCAAATTACTGGAAAATTAGGTCAAAATGATTTTTCTTTAATGAATTTTGTAATCCCTGTTCGAGCAAAGCATAAACAAGAAGCGTTAAAATTTGCTTTATTTCTAACAAATTATGAAAATCAATTAGAGCTTGTAAAGTTAACAAATGTACTTGCTGTCAATGAAGAAACTTTAAAAGATGATTTTTATACTACATATGATAAAAATGATCTTATGGCAAAAGCTCGTGTAATTAGTGCAAATCAACTTTATAAAATAGAACCTTCATTTAAGACTTTAAAAGATCAAAAAGAAGTGAATACGATTGTAAATTCAGCAGTTCAACAAATATTGCTAAACAAAAACACCACCAAGAATATTCTTGATGATGTTTTGAATAAAATTAACATGTTGGAATCTGATTAACACCAGAAGCCTCTGACTCCAAAAAATGTCGGGCCTCCAAACATAAATCCTGTTCCGCAGCCGCAACCGCCTCCAAAGAAGCCTCCTCCAAAAGGTCCGCAGCCATATATTGTTGATGTCATATATGGATTAAATCCGCAGCCAAAAATTCCAAAAGGTGATGTCAACATTGATGCACCAATAAGTCCCATTGTGCCTCTTGCATTAGCTACTGGGTTTCCATATCCTGCTGCAGAATTTATTGCGTAACCTAAATAGCTACCTGTGTGATGCTGAATTTCTCTTGCTGCCTCATTTCTCAAGGCTCCATTCATAACATTAAATCCGAACCCCATTAATGCATTGCCTGCTGATGCTCCTTGATTTTTAGCATCAACTGCTCCTAAAGCACTTCCTGCAAGTGCATTAAAATTACTTAGGGCGTATATTGCGCTATCAATACTCATAATAATTCTCTCGATTATATACCTGTATATATATAAAATATATAATTAGCAAAAAATTGCTTATTTTTAGTTAATTGTTAAGCATTGTAACAAACTTCTCAAAAACCTTAAAGAAATTGCTAAATTTAGCCGAATACATTATTAAGGAAACAAGAAAAAAGGGATTTAAGGATATGTCAATTGGTCTTTTTAATGCACAATATAAATTAGGAATTGATACAACAACATTGAAGCAAGTTTCAAATGAAATTTTGAAACGTGCTGCTGAAAAAAACAGTCAATATAATACAAATACATCTTCTTTAAATAACATATTCAAAAATACAAATAACATTGGTATTGATTTGTATAGTGGAAAAGTTGACACAAATGTTGCTCGTCAAGTTGCGATGAACAATTCAGGTTTCCAAATTCAATTAAATCAAGAAGTTATGCAATCTATTCAATATTTGAATACTAAAGCAGCTCAAAATGTTCAAAAGAATGTTGAAGGCAAAATTACAGTAGCTTTGAATGAAGGTGTTGGAAATTCTCAAAAAACAGAAACAGCTCATGCATTCAATAGTATTATAAGTTTAGGTGCAGGCAAAGATAAAAATGGTTCAGCACCATCTTATAAAGGTGAATTTTTATTCATTAAAAAAGATAAAGAAAACGAAGAAGCTGTTGCTGCGTAATTCATTCAACTTGAAAATTGTTAAACGGTTTGCTATAATAAAAATAGCAAACTGTTTTTTTAATAGAAAGGAGCGAAATATGAAGAGATTTAAGAATGTCGGGGGGGGGGCAGTTTAACAGCTTCTTCCAAGGGTTTTACATTAGCTGAGGTGTTAATTACTTTAGGAATTATTGGTGTAGTAGCTGCATTGACTATGCCTGCTTTGATTGCAAATTCCAGAAAAAACGAATATTCATCAAGGTTAAAGAAATTCTATTCAATGATGGAGCAGGCAATAATAATGTCAGAATTAGACAACGGCCAAATATCAGATTGGGTAAGAAGTGGTGATTCGCAACATGATGAAGATGGAGATTATGATTTTGAAGCAAACGGGAAAATAACAAAAGAATTCTTTACACGATATCTTGCTCCATATTTTAAATATACAGATATTACAGATGGCAAAAACTTGATTGATGAAAACAACGAAAAAACAGGGGAAAACACAACAATACAACTTGCAGATGGGAGTTCAATAGCTTTATTTAATGGTTCTTGCATTGATGTTATATATGATACAAATGGAAATATCCCGCCAAATGAATCAGGTAGAGATCAATACAGGTTTCTTTTTTGTTTTGATAAGACATCGCAAATCAGCATGTGCGGTCAAGAAAATAAAGTATTTTGCACATATGGCTTAAATAACACGAGTTCAAGAACAACTATTTTGAACACCTGCAAAACTAGTTCAGCTTACTGCAGCAGACTTTTACAAATTGACGGATGGGAATTTAAAAAAGATTATCCTTACAGATTATGATTTTTCATTATCTTTTTTTATTTCATTAGCAATATTATAAAACTCTTCTTCTAATTCTAATTCGGCATTTTCTTCTTTAGAAAGTTTTTGAGAATTTCTTTCTCTTTCTTTTTGTTCTTCAAGAGCTTTTTTGCGTGAATTTATAACGTTAGCAACGTTCATCATTGCAAGAGAGTTTAAAGTGGCACGTAATTGAGCACTTCTGTCTGTATATTTTTGACTGTCTTGGTTTTCTTCATCGTCTTCTCTTTTTTGTTGAGCAAAGTATTCTCCGCCTTGTCCCATTTTATCATCTTGGGTTTTAGCAGCTGTTCCTGAAATATCTCCGCTTTTGAAATTAAAAGAGCCTCCGATTCCGAAGAATCCTGCTGATCTGTTATCGACCATACTTTATAACCCTCTGTTTATTTTTTTATTCAATCTCTCATGTTATCCTAACAGATTGAATAATTTATTAACTCGTCTGAATAGATTATTTTGCTAGTTAATTAATAAAAATTTACAATAAATTCAAATCCGACAAATCTTAGTTGTAATAACGTTTTTGGCGGTATTTATTTGTTGAAAAAAACAGTTATATATGTTATTATAATAATATAGTAATATAGGAAGGATTTTTATGAGAAGATTAAAAGGTTTTACTCTTACTGAATTAATGATTGCTCTTGCTGTAATCGGTATTTTAGTAGCGATAGTTACTCCTACGATTATGAAAACAAGACCAAATAAAAATAAAATGATGATTAAGAAAACATATTATACTACTGAACAGATTATTGCTACTTTGATAAATGATGCTAGGTTATATCCTGATATGCGTGAAGCTTGTGAAACCGGAGCGGAATCTTCTGAAAATTATTACTGTGCTTGGGGTTTTGATGCTGACGATTCAGTAACATATGAAGGCGAAACATTTAATGGAAATACCAAATTTGAAGGTTTATTTAGAAGTAAATTAAATGTTAAATCAGGTAATGGCGCTGTATTTTATACTACAGATGGCGTAAAATGGGATTTATCTGGAACTGAAGGTGCTTGGACTAAGAGAGTTGTTTCAGGTCCTCAAAATGCTGGAATTGGAGAAATTCTTATTGATGTAAATGGTGACGATGGTCCTAACGCAAGAGAGAATGCTTCAAGTGCTGATGAGTTTGACCAATACGTAATTGAGGTTATGGCTACTGGGAAAATGAAAGTTGCAGATGAAGATGCTAAGGCTATTGAATATGTAACAATTAATACTTCAATTCGAGATTCTTTATAATAAAGTAATCGAATAATCGCGCTTAGAAATATTCTAAGTGAGGAAAGTCCGTGCATTCAAGGACAGGTTGCCGGAGAAACTCCGGACGGCGTGAGCCGGTGGAAAGTGCCACAGAAATGAAGACTGCCGATGGATTTTATATCACAGGTGATGGTGCAACGGTGAGTTAAGAGCTTCACCAGCGATACTGAGAAGTATCGGCTAGGTAAACCCCAACCGAATGCAAGATTAAAATGAAGGTTATAAAGGCTGTCCGCCTACTTCAAAAATATCGCTAGAGATTGGAAGTAATTTCAATACCAGACAGATGATTATTTAGAAACAGAACACGGCTTATGAGTTACTTTATTTTTAATAAAAAAGACCGATTTTTTTAATCGGTCTTTTTTATCATTCTTTTAACTTGTTTTATTTGTTCTTATTTTTAGTTTCAGATTCAGCTTTTACTTTTTTAGCAGTTTCTCCGCTGTTTTTAATTGAATCTTGAACACCTTTTTGAACATTAGCAGGATCATATGAAGGATTTACATATTCAATTTTAGCATTTTTCTTTAATGATTCTGTTAATTGGTCAATCATGTCAATTTGTTTTTGATTTGCTAGATATCCTTTGATATTTTCTTTAACTTTTTCAAATGGATCTTGACTTGCAGCAGCTCTGTCTGTAACCATTATAATATGGTATCCGTATTGAGATTTTACAGGTTTTTCAGATATTGAATTAGGTTTCATAGAGAATGCTGCTTTTGAAAATTCTGGAACCATTTCTTTTTCTGCAAAGAAGCCTAAATCTCCACCTTTTACTGCAGTTGCTGTATCTTCAGAGTTTTCTTTTGCAATTTTAGCAAATTGTGTTAAATCTTTTTTTGCTTCTGCTAGGATTTGGTTAGCTTTTGCTTCTTTTGCGTTAAGTTCTTCTTGTACTTTAGCTTTTATTGCAGCATCATCTAAGTCTTTATTTTTAGGATCAGCTTTTATTTTTGCTGCTATTTCTTCAGGGTTTGCTGCAATTAAAATATGAGAAGCTCTTACTTTATCAGGATGTTTAAATTTATTGATATTATCGTTATAGAATTTTTTAGCTTCAGCATCTGAAACTTTTGCAGAGCCTAGTTGTTCAGCTAAACGTTTCATTTTAACTTCTTCTTTTAAATCTTTTTTGAATTCTGCGTTAGACATTCCATGTTCTTTTAATAAAGCATTAAGTTGTTCTTTTGAGCCTACTTTATCAATAATTTCTTTAACAGCATCATCTACATCTTTGCTTGTTACTGTAATTCCGCGTTTAGCAATTTCTTCATCTAATAGAGTTTTTACGATTAATTCGTTTATAACTCTGTCTTTGATTAAAAGATATAAAAAGCTGTTTTTATCATCCTTAACATCAATGCCTAAAGCTTTTGCTATACCACTGCCGGCTTGTTTATCGAATTCTTGGTCAAATTGTCCTTGAGTAATAGTTTTATCATTAACTTTAATGATAACTTCTCCTGATTTTAGACCGCAGCCTGCAAACAATACTGCTGATAGCGCTAGTGTTGCAAGTAATTTTTTCCCTCTCATAATGTCTCCTTTGTTATGTGTTAATAGATTATCTCTCTTAATATTTAAATTCATTACTTGTTTTATGTATATAATAAAACAAATCTGTTAAAATGTTAAATACTTCATTAAAATTCATGTACGAGTTGTTTAATAATAATATAGAATTTCCTTCAGTGCAAGATTTTGGAGCAATTGTAAATTTTATTCTTTTTAGAATTTCTGAAGGTAATGATCTTTGAATAATTTTCCATTCAGCTTGGCTGTATGGGGTATAAATTCTTATGTTATCTTCTGTTTCTCTTATTAATGAAATTTTTACATCTGTTGCAGCAAGTCTTATTTTAATTAGTTTTATTAAGTTTTCAACACTTTCAGGCGGTTTTGCAAATCTGTCTTTCCACTCTTCTGTAATATAATCGAGTTCAATATCAGATTTAACATCCGCCAGACGTTTATATTCAATCATTTTTTGTTCTGCTGATCCTACCCATTCATCAGGAATAAATGCAGTTACATTTATATCAACTATAGTTGGATTTGATTTATCAACAATTTGACCTTGTAATTCTTGAACAGTTTCTTCCAAAAGCTGGCAGTATGTATCAAACCCAACATTTACCATATGTCCGTGTTGTTTTGTTCCTAAAATATTACCAACACCACGGATTTCAACATCTCGCATTGCTATTTGGTAACCACTGCCAAGAGTTGTAAATTCTTTTATTGCTTTTAATCTTTGGACGGCATCCTGAGTAATTTCTTTTGATTTTGTATAGAAACAATAACAGTATGCTTGGCGTTGGGAACGTCCTACTCGTCCTCTTAGTTGATATAGTTGAGCAAGCCCGAATTTGTCTGCATTGTGTATTATCATTGTGTTGGCATTTGGAATATCTATACCGTTTTCAATAATTGTAGTTGCAAGTAGAATATCATATTCGTGGTTGGCAAAATCAATAATTACTTTTTCTAATGTTTTCTCGTCCATTTGACCATGGCCGATTGCAATTCTTGCATTTGGAACTAATTTTTGTAATTGCATTCTAAATTCATCAATGGTTTCTACTCTGTTATAAAGATAGAATACTTGGCCTTCTCTATCTAGTTCATGGATTATGGCATTTTTTACCATATTTTCATTCCATTCTCCAACATAGGTTTTGATTGGAAGCCTATTTTTAGGAGGAGTGTTTATTATCGACATATCTTTTATGCCTGATAAAGACATATAGAGCGTTCTTGGAATTGGTGTCGCTGACATTGTAATAATATCAATATTTTCTCGTAATTGTTTTAATTTTTCTTTGTGTCTTACTCCAAAACGATGTTCTTCATCAATTACTAAAAGACCTAAATCTTTAAAAATTATACCTTCTTGTAGTAATCTATGTGTGCCGACTACAACATCACATTCACCTGTTGCGAGATGTTTTACGGTTTCTTTTTGCTCTTTTTGAGATCGGAAACGTGATAATAATTCTACATTTACGCCAAAAGGTTTAAATCTTTCTGAAATTGTTTGGAAATGCTGGAATGCAAGAATTGTTGTCGGAACTACTACTGCTACTTGTTTGCCTGATGTGACGGCTTTAAATATTCCGCGCATTGCAACTTCTGTTTTGCCAAATCCTACATCTCCGCAAATCAACCTATCCATTGGCTGTTCGCTTTCCATATCTGCTTTTACATCATTTATGGCTTTCATTTGATCAGGAGTTTCTGTATATTCAAATGCTTCTTCCATTTCAACCTGCCATGTTGTATCAGGCAAGAATTGAATTCCCTTTTGCATTTTTCGTTTTGCATAAAGTCTTAGAAGGTCATATGCTACTTGTTCAACTTCTTTTTTTACACGAGTTTTGGTGTTTTCCCAATCTTTACCGCCCATTCTTGAAAGTTTAGGTTTTAGCGCACCTGAACCTCTGTATCTTACAAGCAGGTTAATTTGTTCTGCTGGGATATGAAGTCTGTCTTTATTTGCGTATTCAATGGTCAGATAATCTTTTAACTGACCGTCAATTTCTTGTTGTGATAAACCTTTGTATATTCCTACCCCGTGGATACTGTGGACTACATATTCACCTTCTTTTATATCGTTGATATTTTCAATGTATTCAGGCTTTTCTTTGTAATATGAACGTTTTGTTGAGGTAATTTCTTTTGTGCGTTTGTTGAATAGCTCTCTATCTGTAATTATTACTGTTTTAAAATCTTCTAGTACTGAACCGTGAGAGGAAATGCTTTCATTATATTCAACGTCAAAAATATTTTTTTCTGAAAGAATTTCTTTAACTCTTTCAGGGTAATCTGTTGCTATGATTATGTCATAATCTTGTTTTGAATTAATATAATTTGCAATATCATCAAGTTTTGCACCGAAATTTTGTACTGTTTGTGTATTAAACTCTACAATTTCATCGGTTTCACTATCAAGGAAATTATTTAGACCAATTTTTACAAATCCGGCGGTTTTTTGTATAAAATCTTCAAAAGGAATATGATTTCTGCCTTTTAAATCTATGTTTAGACCTAATTTGAGATTTTCTTCAAGTTGTTCTTCATAATTTTTATCTGTAAATTCGTATTTTGAATATATTTCTGATATTTCATCAAATACAATTATGTAATCTTTGAAATAGTCCAAAATGCTTACAAGATTCTGATTAAAATAGTTTTGATAAATTTCTATTCCTTCAAAGTATCCGTCTTCATCTTCGGGTTTTATTTCATCTGGAATGCCATTTTTTATTGTGAATTTATACATCGGCATAATATTTGCAGATGATAGTTTTTCTATTGATTTTTGAGTTTCGTTGTTGAAGTATCTGATATCAACAATTTCATCTCCCCAAAGTTCAATTCTTGTAGGGTGTTTATCAAGAGAATAAAAATCAATAATATCGCCACGAATACTAAATTCTCCAATATCAGATACCATTGTAGATCGTTTGTATCCTAAGTCTATAAATTTTTGAGAAATCTCTTTGACATCAATTTCATCACCGATTTTTAGTGTAATAGAGTTTTCTTTATAGAAATTTTCTGTTGGAAATTTTTCTAATAGTGTTTTTACAGGGCAAATTACAATATCAGGTTTTTCTGTTAAAATTCTTACTTGTTCTGCATAATCGTAACGATTTGGGGATATACTTTCGTACATTGATATGTTTTGAAACGGTATCAGCTCGGTTTTTGTATTAAATGCTTTGAGTAAATCGTTTTGATATTTAAGTGCACTTTGTTCTGTAGATGTGATAAAAAGAATTTTTTTATCTGTAATTTTTTTTATTTTAGTAATTAAAAAAAGTCTTAAAATTGTAGTCAACCCAGTTATTGCAAACGAAAAAGACTTTGTTAGATATCTTTCAAACAAAGCATAATTTTCATTATTTTCAGGCACATTAATTTTAAACATAGTTTAATTTTATCATAAAATAAAAAAGCTCTGAGAATTCAGGGCTTTTTTATTTTTTATTTAACATCTGTTTTATTCGGACTTTCATATTCAATGCCCATTTCTTTAAGAGTTCTAATAAAATTTTGGGCACAAATTTTTTGAGCTTCCGGAGGTACTATTCTTAAAATTTCAACTGTCTTTGAAATTACTGGATCTTTATCGTACCAACGGTTATTTGCATTAACGGGTTTGACCATTGCATAGAATTTGTCGATAGTTTCTTTAGAAACTTTTTCTTCAATTTTTTGTAAGAAAATCTCTGCTTGAGCTCTTAATTCTGTTTGATAATTTTTTAAAAGCTCAATTACTTCTAGTAATAATGGATCATGATCATACCAGCGTTTATATGCAGGTGCCATTATAATAAGCCCTCCGTTAGGTTTACTTTTGGCTCAACAGGAGTAATGATTTGTTCTTCTTTTCTCTCTATTTTGCCTCCTAATAATCTTAGCTTATTTTCAAAATTTTCGTATCCTCTATCTATATGATGTAGGTTTTCGATTGTAGAATTACCTTCAGCCATTAATGCTGCTACAACCAGAGATGCTCCTGCACGTAAGTCACTTGCAGCTAAAGTAGCTCCTGTTAATTTTTTTACGCCTTTGATGATTGCGTGATTTCTGTCTTGATGAATATCAGCTCCCATTCTGCGTAATTCCGGAACTTGCATAAATCTGTTTTCATACAAGCTTTCTGTGATAATTCCAACACCGTTTGCTGTTGTCAAAAGTGTCATTGCCATTGATTGCAAGTCAGTTGGAAATCCAGGATATGGTTGAGTTACAAAGTTTATAGAATTTAATCTGTTTTTACAAGAAACTTCTAAAGTTGTAGGTTCTACTAATTTAATATTAGCTCCCATTTTTAAAAGTTTGTCTGTAAAGAATGTCAAGTGAGCAGGGAATACATTTTTTATAATTGCTTTACCTTTTGTTGCGATAATTGCAGACATAAATGTACCTGCTTCAATTCTGTCAGGGATTGTTGTGTATTCAATAGGATGTAAGTTATCTTGTTTTACACCATTAATTACAATTTCAGAAGTTCCTGCACCTACTACATCTGCACCCATTGAATTTAAGAAATTTGCAAGATCTACAATTTCAGGTTCTTGTGCTGCATTTTGGATTCTTGTAGAGCCTTCTGCTAAAATTGATGCAAGCATTAAGTTTTCGGTAGCTCCAACAGATGGGATATCTAAATAGATATCTGTACCTACAAGTTTTGGAACTTTTGCATGTACGTAACCGTTTTCAATTTTTATTTTAGCACCAAGAGCTTCTAGACCTTTAATGTGGAAATCTACTCTTCTTTCGCCGATAGCACAGCCTCCAGGAAGAGCAACAATTGCTTCTCTACATCTTGATACTAATGCTCCTAGTACAATAAATGATGCTCTCATTTTACTTACAAGTTCGTATTTTGCAGTAATGCTTGTTAAATCTGTTGCATCAATTGTTACTGATTTTTCGGATTTATCATAAGTTGTTTTAGCTCCTAGTTGAGCAATTACACTTAACATGATTTCAACATCTGTTAAATCAGGAACGTTATAAATTTTTGTTTCACCTTTAGCTAATAATGCGGCAGCCATTAATTTTAATACTGAATTTTTTGCTCCGCCAATTGAAACTTCACCTTTTAAAGGGGTACCACCTTTTATATAAAATTTTTCTGTCAATTTTCTTACCTTTTCAAATAAAAAATGTTTTCACTTTTCTTTTATAATAATACAATTTCTTTTGCATGGTGTAAATAAGTTAAATAATGTAAAGAAATTCTTTTAATTTTTATAAAAATTGCAAAAATATTTATTTCTGACTTTTAGTTAATCCTTGAAAGGAGATTAAATGAATACAGGGATAAGTTTTACAGGTTTGAAAAATATAGGGTACGCAAGGATAATTGTTGACGATAATGTACCTAAAAGTCGTGTAATTATGAATATGGAATTAACCAATGATAAAAATAATAAAGATTTGACTAATTTTAGGCAAATATTACGAAATCGTCCGCAATTGAAAAATGATATAAATGATAAATTTGTTAATATTGAACATGATGTTGTAAAAGCTAATGGATGTTTGTATTCCAAAGTTATGCTTAATGGTAAATTGATTCTACCTAACGAGCGAGATAATTATATTATGTCTTTTTTAAAAGGTTTAGTAAACAGAGTTCAAAATTTAAAAGTTAAAGATTTTCAGGTTGATCCTGATTATCATTTGATGCGAGAAGCTCAAGAAGGTTTAGTTTACAAAGAAGATATTGTGGATTATCTTGATGGGTCAAAAGGTGAATTTGATATTCTAAAAGGATCCGGTTTGACCGAAAAATTTGATTTATATTTTAATGATCCAACTATTCAATTAAGTGAAAAAGATGATGAAAAACTTTTTAATTCGGTTGATGAGTTTGTTGCAGTGTTGCATGATCCTCTATATGTAAAGCAAAGAGCAAGTTTGATGGATGCTTTATTAAAAAGCTACACAAATATAGATGCTGGATCTTAATTATTAAAAAATAATAAATTTTTCTTGTTAATTAATATTGATAAACTATAATATACAATATAAATATTAATTAAGAGGTAGAGATATGTCACATAAACATCATAATAATAATCCGTTTAAAAATTCTGAAAATTTGGACGAAGAAATTAAACAGGATAATTCTGAAAATATTGAAAATAAAGAAGAAAATGCAGAAAAAAATAATTCTGAATTAGAAGAATTACAACAAAAATATGATACCTTAAATCAACAATATTTAAGATTAGCGGCAGATTTTGATAATTTCCGCAAAAGACAGGAACAAGAAAGAGAAAATCTGTTAAAATTCGGAACAGAAAATGCTCTTAAAAAAATGATTGAAGTGTTAGACAATTTTGAACGCGGTAAAAAAGCTTTGGAAAATGTTGAAGACTGCCAAAAAGTTAAAGAAAGTTTTGACCTTGTACATAAACAAGTAATTGACTCTTTGACAAAATTAGGTCTTGAAACTATTGAAACTGAAGGAAAAGAGTTTGATCCAAACTTCCATGATGCTGTTATGCAGACTCCTACATCAGAACACCCTGAGCATACAATTATTAATGAATTGCAAAAGGGATATAAAATGGGAGATAAAGTTTTAAGACCTGCGCTTGTTAATGTTGCAACTGCCGAAGGTTAAGCTTTATTTTGCCCTTATGGATTTACATGATAAAATACAATTATTGAATAATTAGAATAGGGAAGATTTAGTATAAAATGACAGATTACTATGAAATACTCGGAGTATCAAAAGATGCTTCAAAAGACGAGATAAAATCTGCTTTCAGAAGAAAAGCAAGAACATTACACCCCGATGTAAATAAAGCTCCGGATGCGGAAGAAAAATTTAAAGAATTAGGCAAAGCTTATGAAACATTAATGGATGATAATAAGCGTGCTACATATGATAGATATGGCGAAGACGGTTTAAAAAATGCAGGTTTTGATACAAACGGACCTTTTGCAGGCGGTTTTGGCGACTTAAATGATATATTCAATTCATTCTTTGGAGGAATGGGTGGTTTTGGATTTGGTGGCAGACCTGATCCTAATGCACCTGTTGAAGGGGATGATTTAAGATTAGATATTGAAATAGATTTTGAGCAAGCTGTATTTGGCTGTGAAAAAGAAATTAAATTTGACCACTTGGAATTATGCCAATCTTGCGGTGGTACAGGTGCAGAAAAAGGATCTAAACCTGAAACTTGTCCAACTTGTCACGGTACCGGTCAAGTACAGCAAGTTATGAGAACTCCTTTAGGTTCTATTGCTCAAATAGTTACTTGTCCAGATTGTCATGGCGCAGGTAAAAAGATTTCTAAGCCTTGTAAAGATTGCAAAGGTCAAGGAAAAATTCAAAAAGAAAAGAAAATTAATATAAAAATTCCTGCAGGTGTTGATAATATGTCAAAAATCAGAGTATCTCATGAAGGGGATGCTGGAACTAATGGAGGACCAGCAGGTGATTTGTATGTTGTATTACATGTAAAAGCTTCTGATTATTTCAAACGAGAAGGTAATGATGTTTATTCAAGACTTGATATTACGCCTGCTCAAGCAGCTTTAGGAGATGAAGTTGTTGTAAAAACTTTGGATGGTGAACAAAAAATTACAGTTCAAGCAGGTGTACAAAGCGGGAATTCTATAAAAATAAAAGGAGCAGGGGTTCCATATATTGCAAGACCTTCTCAAAGAGGTGACCATATTGTTGTAGTTGCAGTAAAAACTCCAACAAAACTTTCTGATGAAGAAAGAAACTTGTATAGAAAATTGTATGAAATTCAAAATAATAAAAAAGCTTCACAACAATCATCAATAATGGATAAAGTTAAGGGAGTATTTCAGTAATGAATAAAAAAATCGGGCAGCTTAAAAATATAGCAGCTAAAATTTGTGTTGTAACAGCAGTAATGATGTGTTTTTCTGTCCCTGCTTTTGCGACAAAAATTCCTGATAATGTACAAAAGTTTGTTGTTAAGGATTTCCCAAACACTACTTTTCGATTTGACGGGGTAATTATTCTGCCTGATAATACAATTTATTTACCATTACTTCCTGCAAAGATTATTAATCCTGAAAAATTAGAGATAAAACAAACTTATCCTACAGGAAAAACTCTTGCTTCAAAGCCAAATATTGTTATTTTGAATAATGATTTTGCGTTGTTGAAAGTTTTGACAGATACAAATGGAAATAAAACTATTTACAAAATGGCAAATCCTCCTATGGAATTAAGAACCGGGCTTTTGCCACAGGATATGTTAGTTCCGAAAGGACTAATTATTCCTGAAAATATGAAATCAATTGTTGGAAATTTGGAAATTAAGACAGTTAATGATCCTGGAATTCGTGTAGAAAGTTCAAAACCTGTTGTAACACAACTTACAGGTTCAACTTTGAAAACTCTTTCGCAAATTCCACAATTAAAAAATAAAAGTTTTTATGTCTCATCACCATATTCTAAAAATATTCAAGTCTTAAATCTTGGAGCTAAGACTCCTGAGTATTCTTTGGCTCAAACTAATGTGCCTATTGATATGGATGCTTATAATGATCAATTTTTACTTGTAACTGCTTATGAAAAGCCTTCAGTAGATGTTATTTCATTAGCTGATGATCAGATTATTAAACAAATTTATATTAAAACTCTGCCTGATGAGATTGTAATTGATAAAAATAAAAATATTGCTTATATTTCAAGTTCCGTAGATTCAAGTATTTATACAGTAAATCTTGAAACTATGACTTTGTCAAAACAAATAAAAATTACAGGCATGTGCGAAAAATTGACATTATCTGAAGATGGTACAAAACTCTTTTATTATGATAAAAGAACTCGTGATATTTGGGCTATTGAGTTGGATAATAATTATTTGTTAAAAGAAATTGGTAAATTCCCAAATGTTTCGAAAATTGTATACACTAATAACAAAATTTATATAACAAGCAGAACAAAAAACAGACTAGCAATTATTGATTATGATACGATAAATTTGATTGCTGAAATTGAAATTTGTGAAAAACCTATTGATATGCTAGCTTTCCATGAAAGAGTATATGTATTAGGAGCTGGGGATAATTCTATTCAAGTTGTAGATGCAAAAACTGACACATTAACTGATTCTATTTATTTGAATACAAATGGTTTTTCTACAAAAATTAATCAGATTGAAAACACCAATATAGCTCTTATTACTGATACAAAGGCTTCATTATACACTGTATTTGATTTAGGAACTAACAAAGTTATAAAAACTATTCCTATTGATATTCCTGCAAATACGATTGTTGTAACTGAAAAAGTTAAAAAGATTAATAAATAATTATACAGGCAATGAATTATGAAATATTTTGATGACACAACTGAAAATGTACTTAGCGAATTAGAAAAAACTCAAAAACAATTTTGGAATATTGCAAGAGTTACAGCAGAATTTTTATATACATTAATAAGAGCAGAAAAGTCAAAAAACGTTTTGGAAGTCGGAACTTCAAACGGATATTCAGGAATTTGGCTTGGCAAGGCAGTAAAAGAAAATGGTGGACATCTTACAACTATTGAGTTTTATGATAAAAGACTTGATATCGCAAAAGAAAACTTTAAAACTTGCAAAGTTGATGATGTGATTACAACGCTAAAAGGTTCTGCTTTGATGCATCTTGAATATTTACCTGATGATTTTGAAATTGATTTTGCTTTTGTAGACGCTAATAAATCGGAGTATATCAAGTATTTTGAATTTATCGATAAGCATTTGAAAAAAAATGGCATAATTGCATGTGATAATGTGTTGTCACATGAGGCTAAATGCAAACCTTTTATTGATGCGATTAATGCAAATCCAAATTATGAAAATGTTGTATTACCATTACCGGCGGGTTTATCTTTAGGACGTAAATTGTAAAAAAATATTAACATTATAACAAAAATTTATTTTTACGTTTTTTCTGTCTTAAAAAGGAGTATAAATAATGCAGGTAAATTCAATTAACAACAATTCACAGCCTAGTTTTAAAGCATATATTTCAAATGATTTTTATGTGGCAACCGAAAAATATTTTCAAAAAATTGGTCAGCCTTCTAGAATGGACAAATTTGAAAAACAAATGGATAGAATTGCATCTATGGGTGATATAGATACAAAAATTTTTCATAAACGAATTTTAAAAGACAATAAACCTAAATATGCATTAGTAGCAAGCAAAGGTGATAAACAAGTAATACTGTCAACAAAAGACCAATTTAGAAAACTTATTGAGAAATTTATGCACATTAACGAATATGAATTTAATTTAAAAACAAAAGATTTAGTATAATTCGTATAAAAACTGTGTTATAATTTCTACATGAAAATTTTAGGTATTGACCCAGGGTTAGGAATTGTAGGATATTCTATTGTTGAATATGATGGAGAAACTCCTGTACTTTTACATTCAGGTTCTATTCAAACTCAAAAAGGAGCTCGAGAATCTGCAAGACTTTTAGAGATTTTCGAGGATATGAATACTATAGTTGAAAAATACAGACCTGATTGTGCTGCGATAGAAAAACTATTTTTCTTTAGAAATCAAACAACAGTAATGCCTGTTGCACATGCTAGAGGTGTGATTTTAACTGTTCTTGAAAAATTTCAAATCCCTATTTATGAATATACTCCTATGGAAGTTAAGCAGGTTTTGACAGGATATGGTCGTGCTGATAAAAAAGAAGTTGAACAAATGGTTAAATTGTCACTGGGTGTAGATACTTTGCCAAAACTCGATGATACAGTAGATTCAATTGCAATTGCAATTTGTCATACGCGTTCAATCATGATATGATTATTCCTATGGATATTAATTATGTATTATTAAGACAAATTTCTATATTAAGTGTATTTTTCGGAGCTGTACTTGGTGCTGTGACTTTAATACCTTATTTAGGAGTTGTGTCTTTTGTTTTTTTATTATGTTTCATTTCACCGATTGTAATTTGGCTTTTGACTAAATATGATTGTCTTTCTTATTTATCGACAAAAGACAGTATTATTATCGGTGCTATATCAGGATTTGTTTCATATATAGGTTTTTCTATAATCTATGTACCTATTTCGGTTATTTTAATGAAGTTTTTTCATATTGCTGCAAATTACGGAGTAGGGCTGATGCTTGAACATGCTAGCTTTTTTATTCTTGTTGTAATCTCACTTTTTATGGGTGTTTTGAGTGCAACAGTTAATGCTTTTACAGGATTTTTAACTTTCTATGTAATGGATTTTTTAGGTGTGTTCAGGAATAAGTAAAATTTTTAGTTTAATTAGTAAAAGAGGAAATAAAAATGGCAGAATTTCATTCAAAAATAAAAACAATCGAATGGGTAGATAATTATTCAAAAATGGTAGATCAGACTTTGTTGCCTTATGAATTTAAATATGTAAATATCACAGGCGGGCAAGAGATGTTTGATGCAATCAGAACAATGATAGTTCGTGGAGCTCCGGCGATTGGTGTTGCAGGTGCTCATGGAGTTGTATTGTACGCTCAAGAACTTGCGAAAGAAAATCTTTCTAGAGATGAATTTGTAAAAAAACTTCTTGAAAAAGCTGATTATATGGCAACATCAAGACCTACCGCAGTTAACTTGATGTGGGCTTGTGAAAAACAAAAAGAAGTTATAAGAAATTCTAAATCAGATATTCAAGGGATTGTAGAAGAATTAAAACAAAACGGAATTAGGTTAGAAGATGAAGATATTGCAATCAATAAAAAAATAGGTGATTATGGTGCGGAAGTTGTTCCAAAAGGTGCAACAATTTTAACTCACTGTAATGCAGGCGGGCTTGCAACTGTCGGTTACGGAACAGCTTTAGGGGTTGTACGTTCAGCATTTGCAAATGATCCGACTATTCAAGTATTTGCAGATGAAACTCGTCCTCGTCAACAAGGTGCAAGAATTACTACATTTGAATTGACAATGGACGGAATTCCAACAACTTTAATTACTGATGGAATGTGTTCATATTTCATGAAAAAAGGTATGATTGATATGGTAGTGGTAGGTGCAGACAGAATTGCAGCTAATGGTGATACCGCTAATAAAATCGGTACTTACACAGTAGCAATCGCAGCGAAATATCATAATGTTCCATTCTATGTTGCAGCACCTTTATCAACTATTGATACAAGTATTAAAACAGGTGATGAAATTGTAATTGAAGAACGTTCTCATGATGAAGTAACTCACATTAACGGAAAAATAATTTGTGCACCAGATGTAAATGTAATAAATCCAGGATTTGATGTTACTCCGCATGAATTAATTGCCGGTATTATTACAGAAAAAGGTATTTTAAGACCTGATTATAACAAATCAATTGCAGAAGCTTTTGCTAAATAAACATTTTAGATCGAATATTTTTTAACTCGGCGATTGTCTTTGGATAGTCGCCGTTTGTTAATTCTCCGATTGCTTTGTATAATTTTAAAATTGATTGTTCAATATTTTTATGGTTCATAGTGACCATATCATTTGCCATTTCTTCATTAGACATTGCAAGTCGTGTCATATCGCGAAAACCGCTTGAGGCAATTTCTAATGCCAGCGGATTTTCTTTTGCAGCGAGCATAAGACCTTGTGCGATTACCATTGGCATATGCGAAATCATTGCAACTGCTTCATCGTGTTTTTCTGCTGTTGTAAAAATAGGAGTCGCACCGACAAAGTCTATTATTTCAAGAAGTAAATCATTTTTTTCTCCTGTGAGAACCCATTTAGCATTTTTAAAAAGTCCTTCAAAAGAGTTCTCAAACCCTTTATGTTCAGTTCCAGCCATTGGATGTGACGGAATGAATTTATATGGTCTTTGTTTTTCAGATACAAATTTTTTCAAGCTGCATACGTCTGTAACTACTGTATCAGGTGATAAATAGTTTTCTAATTCATCTAGTACAGCAAGTGTTTTATTCATTGGAGTGCATACAAAAATTAAATCTCTATCTTTTAAAACTTCATAAGATTTGAAGATTTTATCTCCGTTTTGAGATTGCGAAACTGCTATTACATCATATTTTTTTGTTAAATCTTTGAATAAAGATCCGCCAATTAAACCTAAGCCGATAATTCCTATTTTCATAAAATTATTATAGCATACAAATTGACGAACTTCTGATTGTTTTATATAATTGTCAAATAAAAAGGGGGTTATTATGGATTTATTAGAACTATTAAAGAAAAGATATTCTGTAAGAAAATTTGATGATAGAAAAGTAGAGAAAGAAAAACTTGATTTGATATTGGAAGCAGGCAGAGTTGCTCCGACAGCAGTTAATTTTCAACCGCAAAGAATTCTTGTAATAGAATCTCAGGAAGCACTTGAAAATTTGAAAAAATGTACTCCATATCATTTTAATGCACCTTTAGCTCTTTTAATTTGTTATGATAATACAGTTAGCTGGAAAAGAGGTCATGACGGTTATGAAATGGGACCTGTAGATGCGAGTATTGTAACTACTCAAATGATGTTAGAAGTTGAAAATATCGGACTCGGCACAACTTGGGTGGGATCTTTTAAAACAGAACTATTGAGGGAATTTTTTAATATTCCTGACAATTTTGAACCTGTGGCAATTTTGCCTATCGGCTATCCTGCTAAAGATTCCACTCCAAATCCTCATCATAATGAGAGATATGAATTAAGTCATACCGTTTTTTATAACAAATTCTAGGTTAATATATTTCGATATTATCAAGTGAAGTTGTTGTAAATTCAGATGTCTGCATAAGAGTATTTTCATCAATTTGTCCTGTAGATACAAGGATTGTTTGATTTACTCCGCCGTTTTTGGCTGCAATAAAATCCATTGGGGCATCGCCTACCATAAGTGTATTTTCAGGATTTGATTTTAATAATTCCAATGCCAACTTGACAGGAGCACCACTTTCTTTAGTTTCTTTAGTGGATTCTCTCCCGATTACGACATCAAATAAATTCTCCCATTGAAAATGTTTAAGAGTTAAAAGAGTTGATTCTTTTGCATCTGAAGTGACAATTCCAGTCTTTAAGCCTTTAGCTTTAACTTCTCTTATGAAATCTATTGCAGATTCAATCGGTTTTGTATATTCAGACATATTTTCATAAAATACTTTGCTTACGTGGTCGAATATTTTTTCAATATCGTTTTCTGTAATTTTTATGCCTAAGTCATTTAGGTTTTTGCAAAATATTTCAATAATCACAGGTCTTGAATACATTGCTGTAATGCCATCATGCAGCATTTCACCTTTTGAAATATCATAGCCTAAATATATACAAAGTTTTGGGAATAAGTCTTTTGACAGATTAAATTTTTCAATAATTTCTTCAACTCTCATCTCTGTCATTTTGCCCCAAAAATAGTGCAAATCAATGAAAGTTCCGTCTTTATCAAACAATATTGTGTCAATATTGTTGATAGTCCATTTGTCAGTTTTTAGATTAATCATTATTTGTCTGCCTTTACGATTGTATTTACAAGTTCTTTTGCGATTTTTACTGCTTCTTCCATTAATTTTGGATCGTTGAACAGATTATCGTTTGTTAAATATTCTTTTACGATTTTTCTTGCATAAGAACCTACTGCAAGACAATGTGGGTGAACATCGCACATATGAGCAAGTTCAATAGAATTTGAGTTAGTTCCGCCTGACATCATAATGTATGCAGGGAAATTTGCGTTTTCGAATAGTTGAGCAGTTGCTACAGCTTGCAATGTTGTTCCAAAGTGGTCGTTGCTTCCGCTCATTGCAATTCCGTCAGCCTGAATAATTGTTGTGTAAGGCTTTCTTAGGCTCAACATCTTTTTAACACGTTCTTTAAGTTTTTTGTCACCTAATTCTGATCTGTCAATTGAAATACATAGCATTCCGTCAAAGAAATCATTGATTTGTAACCATTTATCCATTACATCTTTTTCATCAGTTGAAATTGCGTGGAATTCGATACAATCAATGCCTTTTTCGATTAATTTTGGTAAAACTTCTTTGTAATCTTGAAGTTGGCTTACCATTTCAATTGCTTGTTTTGGGCAGTTATTAGCACATTGAGTGCAGCCGATACATCTTTCTTTTTTTACTTTGTATTTATCAAGTTCAATAATTGCATCATGCGGGCAGATTAATTTACATTTTCCGCATTTAACGCATTTTGTCTGATCGATTACAGCTTTTGTAATATGAGGGTCGCCATCAATTCCTACACTTACACATAAGTATCTGTCTTCTTTTATACCTGCTCTTTCAAGTCCTCTTTTTGCTGCATCTACAATTTCAGGTTTTGCACATAAGTCAAAAAAGTTGCAGCCTGCAAGTGAATAAATTGTGACAAGTCTTTCTACTTCTGTTGCATCTTCATTACCAGCACCGCATACAAGTTTAAAACATTCTTTTTTATCTAATAAATCTTTTAACATAACAAATTCCTTCTTTCTTTTTTCATATGTGGGATAACGTTTTAAATAAAATAAAAATAATTGACACACGGAGAGAGTGGAATTCGAACCCACGGAGAGTGTTGCCTCTCACAGACTTTCGAGATCCGCACCTTAAACCACTCGGACACCTCTCCTTTTTATTTGTTATGTTCTCACATCCTTGTGAGCAAAATGTTTTGTTCCGTCAACGTAATCTTTTACAATATTTCCGCTGCCTATAAGTTTGTATTTATAAATTGTTAAACCTTCTAATCCTACAGGACCTCTTGCATGAGTTTTGTTTGTAGAAATACCGACTTCTGCTCCGAATCCGTAGCGGAAACCGTCTGCAAATCTTGTTGATGCATTAAAATATACTCCAGCAGAATCAACTTTGTTCATAAATTTTTCTGCATTTTCTATATTTTTTGTAATAATGCTATCAGTATGACCTGAACCGTATGTATTAATATGTTCGATTGCTTCATCGATATTTTTTACGGTTTTGAATGATAAAATTTTATCACCATATTCATGTGACCAGCTTTCAGGTTTGTCTATCAATTGAATTTCTGATAATTGCAAAGCTGCAAGCAGGTTATCAATTTTAGGGAATTTTTCATGGATTAACAAAGTTTCAACAGCGTTACAAGCACTCGGATATTGAGTTTTTGCATCTGTCACAACTTTTATTGCCATATCAATATCAGCTGTTTCATCTACAAATATGTGGCAAATTCCGTCAGCGTGACCAAGTACAGGAATTTTTGTATTTTCTTTTATGAATTTAACAAGTTTATTTCCGCCTCTTGGAATTATCAAGTTAATATATTTGTCACATTTTAGCATTTCTGCAACGTCATCGCGTGTGAATACTTGTTGGATAACATTTTTAGGAAATTCTTCGATTTTTTCAAGTGCAGAATTTATAACTGATAGAATTTTTTTATTTGTGTTTATTGATTCTTTTCCGCCTTTTAAAATTACAGCGTTTGCTGATTTTATTGCAAGTGATGAAATTTGAGCGATTACATCAGGTCTTGCTTCAAAGATTATACCTAAAACTCCTATAGGGCAAGATACTTTGTATAAAGTTAGGTCACTATCGAGTTCTCTTACTAAAAGTTTTTTATTCACAGGATCTTCAAGTTTTGCAATATCTCTAATCCCTTGAATCATATCACGCATTTTATTTTCATCGAGTTTCAAGCGATTGAATGTTGATTTTGTAAGTTCGCCTGATTCTACAAGACTTTTTGCAGTTTCCAAATCTGTTTTATTGGCTTCAAAAATTTCATCTTTGTTCAATTCTATCTCATCTGCAATTTTTAATAATGCAGTATTTTTTAATTCTGTTGATAAATCTGCAATTTTTAATGAAGCCTCTTTTGCATCTTTTGCAATTTTTACAAAATCAATCATTTTTTTCTCTCCTTGTTTGGGAAAATTTTTCTCATATAGGCAGGGGGTTATAAAAGTGTTATATTATCTCGTGTGATAATTGCGTCGTAATTCTTGAATCCGAGAATTTCCATAATATTGTCAGAATGTCTGCCGATTACTTTTCTGCAGGAATCTGAACTGTAATTTACAATACCTCTGGCGATTTCATTTCCTTTTTCATCAAGTATTGAGACAACGTCACCTTTATTGAACTCATGAACTACATCTAATACTCCGATAGGTAATAGACTTTTTTGCTCAAGAAGTGCTTTTTTTGCACCTTTATTTACAACAATTTGTCCAATAATATTTGTAGCATAACCTATCCAGCGTTTTTTATCAGATAGTCCTTCTGTTTGAGGTAGAAACATTGTCCCTATTTCTTCTCCGTTAAATATTTTTTGAATAACATAAGGAATTTTACCGTTTGCAATAAGAACTTTTCCGCCAAATCTTGTTACCATTCTTGCAGCTTTAAGTTTTGTTCTCATACCGCCGCGTCCGCCTTCTGAAGCATCTGTTCCAAGTGATAAAATATCATCTGTTACTTCTTCTACAGTGCGAATAATTTTTGCATCAGGATTTGTTTTTGGATTTTTGTCATACAAACCTTCGACATCTGATAATATTACAAGTAAGTCTGCATCTAATTCACTTGCTACAAGTGCTGATAATTTATCGTTGTCAGAAAAACATACTTGCATGTGTTCATATTGCGGGTGGACTTCAACTGTAGATACGGTGTCATTTTGGTTGATAATTGGGATTACTTTAAGCTCAAGTAATTTATTTAAGGTTGTTCTAAGACTTAAATATCTTTGTCTTACAGAAAAGTCATCTTCTGTTAAAAGAATTTGAGATGCAATAAGTCCGTATGTATCAAATCCAGTTTCGTAAATCGACATTAATTTCCCTTGTCCGATTGCAGCACAAGCTTGTTTTAGAGCAACGCCTTCGGTACTATTAATGCCTAATCGTTTTTTGCCTAAGCCTACTGCTCCTGATGTAATTACGATAACTTCTTTCCCTTGTCTTGCAAGGTGTGAAAGATCTTCGATAAAGGAGAATACTCTTGGCAATGATACATAGCCGTCATCTCCTCTTAAAATATTTGTTCCAAATTTGAAAACTATACGTTTTGCATTAATAAATTCTTCTCTATTCATAATTTTATTATATTACAAATAAATTTAATCAATTTCAACTTCTTGATTTATTTCTACTTCATTTTTTTCATCTGATAATGGAGCTTTGTTGTCTTTATATAACCAATACAGATACATATCAACAAGTAAAAAGAATGTATTTAAAATATACAGCCAGAATACCCAATCCATATTATCCAATATTTTGTGTACTATACCGCAGACATAGCCTAATAAAATTAGCATTGAAAAGTGAATACTTTTGCCATGTACACATTTGCATTTATATGTTTTTAATGCTGCAACAGGCCAGCTAATTCCGAAACATACCATCATTCCTGCTTCAAATACGCTCATTTTTCTCCTTCTTTTAGATTTATCCTTTTATATTTATTGTATTACTTTTTTTCTTTTCTTCAAATCCTAGTCCACGCATTAGTGGATGTAGTATATGATTGCTTAATTCTGATGCTATCCAGGCAAGACCTATTACTGTTCCTGCAAGGTTGCTTAATTCTATAGCTCCTTTTGCTGCAGGAAATGCTGGAGGTTTGTCATCTTTTAAGAGATGTTCTTTTAGAGTTAATTTATCATCTTTAGATATTTTTAGGGTATCAGATATTTTTGATAAAAATTTGTGACCTTGTCTGTCTTTTTTCTCCATTTTTGCTAATTTTGCATAATTTAGATATTCCGCAGCATTCTTGAATGCCGGAAGATCTTTGTCATCTTTTAGAATTTTTTGAGCTAGTTTGAAACCATATTTTTGGAAAATAAATGGAATCATTGTCAAATATATTCCAAGACATAAAAGTTGGTATAGACCTTCTTTAGTTGCTGCATATTTTCTGGTTTTTTCATCAACGTTATTATCCATCATAATTGCAACAGGTCTACCGGTTGCTTTGAATAAAGATTCTGTCGTGACTGTGTAAGTTGTATTATTTGCAAAATTTACAAATTTAGGATTTAAAAGTACATTAGCTACTTTATCAATCATTATACACCTCCAATCTTCATTCCGGAATTATAAAAATTCTTGAAATGATAAGGTGTTGTATAACCTTGAAAATTAGGTTGTGCTATTTCTTTTCGGGGTAGTGGTTGTTGGGGAATCCTTTTTGTTTCTTTTTTAGGAAGCAATGCATTCATGAGAGGTTTTGTTGCAGCGTTGCATATTGCAGGTATAACAAATAGAGCTGTTAAGCTCACAGTAATAAGTGACAGAGTAGATTTCATTTTAGGAAGTTCTTTGAGGTGATTAGATTTTTCTGCAATATGTTTTGCAAGCTTCTCGACTCCGGCATCTGTAATTAAGTATGAGCCAAAAGCTACTGCTCCAGTTAATCCCTCTCTGAATGCTGTATATCTTCTTGAATCCTTTTCTTGTTTTTTGTCCATCATAGTAAATGTTGGACGTAAAATCCCTTTTGATACGGCAATTGTTAATGCTCCATATAGGGCTTTATTATTTTTGCCTAAATTCATACATAAATTTTTAAATTGTTTTTGAAAAGGGGTAGTCATATTTTTCTCCATTATTATTCTAAAACTTGAAAACAGTGTGTAAAATACAAAAAATATTATAATAATTATAAGTTTTTCTTATAATTTATTAAATTTATGATATAATTTAGTTATGAACTTGAACCAATTAAAATATATTGTAGCAATTGCTGATGAATTAAATATATCGAAAGCCGCTCAAAAATTGTATGTTTCGCAGCCTTCATTGAGTCAGTGTGTTCAAAATATTGAACGTGAACTTGGAACGAAGATTTTTGACAGAAGTACAACACCTTTAAAAATTACATATGCTGGGGAAGTTTATATTAATTGGGCTAGAAAGATTTTAAATTCAACAGAAGAGATAAGTCGGCAAATTGCAGATATTTCAGGTCTTAAAAATATAAAACTAACAATAGGTATTTCTCCATATCGAAGTACTTGTATTTTACCGCCAGTTATAAAACAGTTTAAAAAGTTGTATCCTGATTGTTATATTGTTGTAGAAGAGCATCCGACAACTATTTTGCATTCAATGATGGATGAGGGGAAACTTGATATTTTAATTGATACTCCGCATCATAATAATGTAGATTATACCAGTATCCCACTATTGAAAGAAAATATACTAATTGATGTTCCAAAGAATTGGGATGTGAGTGGGGATGAGGTTGAACTTTCTGAATTTGCAGATAAGCCTTTTGTAATGCTTGCAAATGAACAATTATTAGGTAGATTGTCAAGAGATTTGTGTGTAAAAAATGGTTTTGAACCTAAAATTTCATTGGAATGTCATACGGTAGAAACTGCTCATGCTTTTGTTGCTCAAGGATTGGGTGCATCTTTTGTGCCTGAACTTTTTGTAAAATATTGGGATAAAAAAGATACAAATTATTATAAAATTAAAAATTGTCAGCCTGTTCGAGAATTTTGTGTAATCTATGATAATAGGAAGTATTTGCCTTTAGCTGTTCAAGATTTTATAAAAGTATTAGATGATTTCTTGCACAGTTAATAATTTAGTAATATACTAAAGCTATTATGAAAAATGTAAGACAAACAAATATAAATATACATAGAGATAGCTGGGTTGAGATTAATTTAGAAAATATCGCATATAATATGCGTTCAATAAGAAAAAATACCCCTGAAGGAATTAAGTTATTAGCGGTTGTTAAAGCTGATGCATATGGTCATGGTTCTGTAATGTTAGCTCCGACTCTATTGGCATCAGGTGCTGATATGTTAGGAGTTGCATCAATTGACGAAGGTGTTGATTTAAGACAAGCAAAAATTAATTGCGAAATCTTGGTATTGGGAGCAGTTCCTGTATGGGCTGTAGAAACTGCAGTAAAAGCTGATTTAACTATCGCAATTTTTTCAAAAGAGCACTTATTAGCTTGTCGTCAAGCTTATGAAAGAACCGGTATAAAACCAAAAGTTCATGTAAAACTCGATACAGGCATGAATAGAATTGGTGTATCTATTGATGATGCAGTTGATTTTATTAACGAAGTTAGAAATGCAGATTATTTGGATTTTGGCGGTGTGTTTACACATCTTGCAAATGCTGAAATTAGAGAAAAGACTCAAATTCAAATAGATAGATGGAATAGCGTTATTTCAAAAATTGATACAAAAGGTCTTCTACTACATATTTTAAATACTGCAGGTGCAATGTGTTATGATGTTCCAAATTCAAATATGCGACGAGCAGGAATTGCTTTATATGGACTTTATCCGGATTTGCCGGAAGATGGTGTGGTGAAAAAGCCTGACCTGAAGCCTGTAATGTCTTTAAAAGCAAGAATTGTAAATATTCATGAGGCAAAAGACGGTGAAGGAATTAGCTATGGACATACTTTTACGGCACATGGTACAAGAAAAATTGCAACAGTTCCTTTAGGTTATGCAGATGGTGTTCCTCGTGGACTATCTAATAAAATTTCAGGAATTTTGAACGGAAAAGAAGTTCCACAAGTAGGGAATATTACAATGGATCAAATGATGTTTGATATAACAGGAGTTGATGCAAACTTAGGTGATATTATAACATTATTAGATGAACATCATTCAATTGATGAGTGGGCAAAAATATTAGGTACAATAAATTATGAATTGACTTGTCGATTAAAAGTTAGATTACCGAGAGTTTATACAAGGGAATAGTTTAATGAGTGAAAATTGCAAATTTGATTTGGGGATAATTGGAGCAGGTCCTGCAGGTTATACGGCTGCTTTTCAGGCAAGAGCTAAGGGATTGTCAGTTGTTTTGTTTGAAAAGGATAAAGTTGGCGGAGTATGTCTTAATAGAGGTTGTATTCCGACAAAATCAATATTGCACTCAGCTGAATTATATGAAGAAATGAAGTCAGCTTCAGAACTCGGTATAAATTTTGAAAATTTGTCAGTAGATTACAAAAAAGTTGTTGAAAGAAAAGACAAAGTTGTAGAAAAAATTAGAAAATCTCTTGAATTAGCATTGAAAAACAGCGGAGTGCAGACAGTAAATGCAGAGGCAAAAGTGATTTCAGATAATCAGATATCTGCTGATGATAAAATTTATGAGTGTTCTAGTATAATTACTGCAACAGGAGCAAAGCCTAAAGATTTTCCAAATCTTCGATTTGATCATGAATTTGTATTGAGTTCTGATGATATCTTAAATTTAGATACTTTGCCTAAAAGTATTTTAATAATAGGCTCAGGTGCTATCGGGATTGAATGGGCAAGAATTTTTTCAGCGTTTGACGTAGAAGTTTCTATTGTAGAACTTGCAGAGCATTTGCTTCCTTTAGCAGATATTGAGGTTTCAAAAAGAGTTGAAAGAATTTTTAAGGCTAAAAAAATAAAGATGTTTTTAGCAAATTCTGTTGACAAGATTGAAGATAAAAAAGTTTATTTGTCTTCTGGTGATGTTTTAGAACCTGAAATTGTACTTTTAGCTGTTGGGCGTAAGCCAGAGAATAGTTTTGAAAATGTTACTTGTATCGGTGATGCTTGCGGTAAAATTCAACTAGCTCATTTTGCAATTAAACAAGCTGTTGCAGAAGTTGCCGGAGTGGAATTTGATGAAAATTTAGTACCTTCTGTTGTATATGGATGCCCTGAAATAGCTTGGGTTGGAAAGCGTGAACAGGATTTAGAAGAGGGAAGTTATAAAAAATCAAATTTACTGATTTCCGCTCTTGGAAAATCTCATTGTGATAACTGTTCAGATGGATTTATAAAAATACTTTCACAAAACGGAAAAATTGTAGGTGCCCATATTGTATCAAAAGAAGCATCTTCTTTAATTCAACAAATAACAATAGCTATGCAAAATAACATAGCTATTGATGATTTGAAAAAAGTATGTTTTGCCCATCCTACATATTCAGAGGGCATATTTGAATGTTTGTTTAAATAGAACCTGTCCAGAAAGGAACTTTCCCGAAATTCCAGTAAGTGTTTGTAGGATTATTGTCTCTGTGGCGAATAATTCTTTTCTTTTCAACTTTTTTATCGCTAACTTGTTTAGTGTTATCTTGTTCTACTTTAACTTCTTCTGTTGTTTCAACTCTAGAACCAGGAATTTCATACATTTCTGCGTATGCACATCCTGCAAAGCACAACAAACATAAAATTGTCATAAGTTTTTTCATCTTTTTACCCCCTTTTAAGGTTTATATTCACATTATAACGTTTTAAGTCATGAAAATCAATATTTTTGCTATATAATTTTAAATATGCAGAAAAGATTACCTGGTTATTTAAAACGACCAATTATAGATACAGATAAAACTCGTACTGTGCGTCGAATTTTAAAGACAAAATGTTTAAATACCGTATGTGAAAATGCTCGTTGTCCTAATAAAAATGAATGCTATACAAAAAATACAGCGACATTTTTGATTATGGGAAATAATTGTACAAGAAATTGCAGATATTGCAATATTTCTTGTGCTCGCCCGGAGCCTTTAGATTTGAATGAGCCTTTTCATGTCGCAGAAGCAGTAAAGGATTTAGGGCTTAAATATGCTGTAATTACATCTGTCACAAGAGATGATTTGTCTGATGGTGGTGCAGAGCATTTTGCAAATTGTATTTACGAAATCAGAAAAATTTCTCCTGATGTTAAAATTGAAATTTTAACTCCTGATTTTAAAGGGAATAAAGATTCTTTAAATACAATTATAAAAGCACGTCCAAATGTGTTTAATCATAATATTGAAACTGTAAGAAATGTGTTTAAAACAGCTCGTCCTCAAGGTGATTATGATTGTTCATTGGAAGTTTTGAGATATATTAAAGATAATAGTGATATCATAACAAAATCAGGTTTGATGATAGGTTTGGGTGAAACTTTTGAGGATATTGAGCAAACCCTTGTTGATTTGAAAAATGTAGGTTGTGATATTTTGACAATCGGCCAATATATTCAACCATCAAAGGCTCATTTAGAGGTTTCTAAATATTATACTCCTGAAGAATATGAAAATTTAAAACAGTTAGCTAAAAAAATTGGGATAAAGCACTATCAAATTGGCCCTTTAGTCAGAAGCTCCTATCGAGCATCGGAATTAATATAGTTGTTACATTTTACAAATGAAAAAGGCAAAAAATTTCAATTTCTTGTTTTATTATAAATATATTGGAAATTAAAAAAAGGGATTAATTAATGTCTGTAGGGAAAATCTTATTTAAAGGAATTGATTCAACTTCTAATATCCAAGAAGTTAAGAAAGAAGAAGTAAAGCCATCAACATCAACAGAAGAAAATAAAGAAAAATCAAATGCTACAAAATATATGATAGGTGCGACAGCTCTAGCTGCTACAATTGCTGTTGGTATTATTGGCCATAAAAATAATTGGTGGCGTAAGGCCGCAGATGCAGCGGATGATTTATCTAAAAAAGGTGCTGAAACTCTTGACAATGCTGAAAATAAAGCTTCTGAAATCGCAGATGATTTGTCTAAAAAAGGATCAGAAAGTATAGATAATGTAGATAAGAATTCTCCAGAAATTACATCTCCAAATCCAAAACCTCTTGAAGATATTGATTATTCTGATTTTTCTAAAATAGAAGGAGAAATTTATGAAGATCAAGGTGTTTTCTGTAAAGATTTAAAGAATGAAGAAGGAAAATTAGTTCGAACTTTTGCTTCTGAAGATGGTAAAACATTATCTGCAATTGTTGATTATGATTTATCTACTGGAGATAGAGCAAAAACAGTTATTTATCATAGTGATGGAAAGACAGTGAATGCAATAATTGATTATGATAAATCTCCAGATTTGCCATTTAAAATGAGTATGTTTGGAGAAGATGGCAAGACTTTACAATGTATTGAATATTATAATCCATCTACAGAAAATTTATTGACGAGAACACTTTTCCGTCAAGATGGGACAAAACTTGCCTATACTGATTATGATCCTTTAACTGGGGAGCGACTTACAAATACAGTGTTTAGAGCTGATGAAACAGTAAGTGCTATTACGGAGTTTGATCCATCTTCGGGTAAAGATTTAAAAATGCTATCATATAATCTTGATGGAAAAACTTTAAATTATATTATTAATTATGATCCATCTACTGGGAAAAAACTTAGTAAGCATCGTTTTATGTCTGATGGTAAATCATTACATAATGTGATTGAGTTTGACCCCATAACTGGTAATTGTTTAAAAGAATCTCATTTCCGTCAAGATGGTAAAACAGTAGATCTTGTAACAGAGTATGATAGATTAACCGGTAATGAATTGAAAGAAATTTCTTATGGTTCTGACGGTAAGACTATAACTTCTGTTATTGAGTATGATACCTCAACTGGGCATAGATTGAAACAAATTGCTTATCAAGAAGATGGTAAGACTTTAAAATATGTAGTTGATAATGATCCAAAAACTGGGATAAAGCTTAAAACAACATATTACAAACCTGATGGAACTGTTGATAGAGTTGAAAATGCTCTATAATTCAATTGTGATTGCACCTTGACGGAAGATTTTTAATTCATCGCCAAATACTCCGCAGACAGTTGATTCAAGACCTTTGCATATATGACCATAATCAGGAATTATTAAATCAGCAAGTCCTTGCATATTTTCTAATGCTTGTTCATAAGTCTTTGCAGATGGTTGATGAGATAGATTTGCGCTTGTTGTTGCTAATACGTGACCTGGGGTAATTTCACAAATTTCTTTAAAAACTTCATTATCTGGAACTCTTATTCCGACTGTTTCCATGTTTGATGTCATAAAATATGGTGTTTTGTCACTTTTTTCAACGACAAGTGTGAGTGCTCCAGGAAAATATTTTTTAATTAAACGGCAACCGATTTTTGGTATTGGTTTTACATATTCAAGCAAATTGTATGTTTCATTGGACATTAAAATTAAAGGTTTTTGAGCTTCTCGTTTTTTGATTTCATAAATTTTTTTTACGGCTTTTTCAGATGTTGGCAGGCAGCCTAGTCCCCATACTGTGTCTGTTACGTATGCGATTACTCCATCATTTTCTAAAACTTCTTTAATTTGTTCTTTATTTTCCAGCATTTATCTTCCTCATAAATCTTTGAGCTAACTCATATGCATATTCCATTTTGAATATTAAGTTTAATCCTGTATAGCTTACAAGACATAAAATACCTACTGATGTGATTTTTATTATTTCAAATAGTGCTTTAGGCATATGAATGAATTTGTCAAAACCATATGCTAAGCCAAAACATAATATCAGTGATATAACTCCGGCAATAGACATTTTTAATAGATTTGTAAATAGACCTTTGTAGTCCATTCTGACTTTTTTATAAATTAAGCTGCCAAGTACGCAGGCATTGAATAGAGTTACAAGTGATGTAGATAGTGTAATTCCGCCTATTCCCATGTGCATTTTGCTTATGAATATTACGTTAAGCAGATATTTTAATACGATTGATGAAAAGGCTACGATAAAAGGAGTTTTTGAATCATTAAAAGAATAGTAAACTCTTGTGATAGAATCTCTGAATACATAAGGTAATATTGATACAGATAGGAACCACAAGGCTTCAGTTACCATAAATGTCGCATTAGCGTCAAATACTCCACGTTCAAAGATTAATCTCACTGCGTCCATTCCAACAGTTAGAATTCCTATGATAATTGGAATTGCAGCAAAGAAAAGAACTCCTACGCCTTTATTAAAATATGTTTTGATTCCGTCCAAATCTTTTTCTGCTACGAGTCTTGAAAAAATTGGAAATAGTGGAACTAAAAATGCTGTGACTAAAATTCCTACAGGGAATTGAAAAACTCTGTTTGCGTATCCGATTGCTGTCCAAGCTCCTTCTGAAATAGATGATGTGAAAAACATATCAACATAAATATGAATTTGTCCGACAGTAGAGCTTAATACTGCTGGGAATAAAAGTTCCATTATTTCTTTAAAATTAGGATTATTCGTAAATTCAAAGTTTGGTCGCCATTTGAAACCGAGCTTTCTGACATTCGGATACTGGATTATAAGTTGTAGTATTGCCCCAATTGTAGTTGCCCAAGCAAGTGCATATCCTTTGTTATCATTAGGAACTGCCATCACCACACCGATTATAGCTGCACTCATAATTATTGGCGATAAATTCGGGAGCATAAACTGTTTATAAATAATTAAAATTCCATAATATATCCCGACAATTCCTCCGATTATTAAAAGCGGGGTCATAATTTTTAAGTGTTCTGCCGCTAAATTTATCATATCAGCAGATCCGCTTGAAATAATTAATCCCATTATTTGTCGAGGGAATACAAACATTATTACAGAAAGTACAAGGAAAAATATTGTAGTTGCAGTCATAAATGTTGAATATAATTTATTGACTGCTTCTTCTGGTTTTTCTTGTAAATTCGGTATAAGTTTTGAAAATACCGCAACAGTTGCACTGTGGAATGGTCCGCCTACTCCGCCTAACAAAATTAATGACAATGACGGTATTTGGTAAGCATAATAATATGCGTCAGACACAAGAGTTGCTCCATAATAATTTGCGATAATAATATCGCGTATAAAACCTATTAATTTACTTATAATTGTAACTACTGCAATAATCCAAGCGGCTTTTAAAACGCTCATACTTTTAGAATTATTATCTGTTATTGCCCCGCTATTTTTTTCACCAGATGTATTCACTATTATTTTTTCTCACTAATTCCACATATAATCTTAAAGCTTTTTTATCCCCTTCATCCATAGGGTAATAGAAAATTATAGTATTTTTTCCTTTTTTAATATATTTTGAAATATCTATTTCAGCATTTCTTTTTAAAATATTTGGTTCAAGTGCAAAAGTGTATTCTTGTCCGTTGATATTTGCTAGAAGTTTTGAAACCATAAATTTGTTATCAACAATAATTTTTGCGTATTTATCTTTTGCGTAAAAATTTTGCTTAATCGATTGTTGGGCTGAATTTGCGGAAATTATCACAGGTTTTGTAGAAAGCGTAATTCCTGTATAATAATGCTGCAAAATTTTGTCGTATGGAATATGCATTTCAGATCCCATAAAACCTGCACCAAATTGACTTAATCCGACACCGTGCCCAAATCCCCCGCCATACGCGTGGACTGATATAAGATTTCCATTTTCATCTTGGATATTATCAAATACAACGTTAGCGCTAGGTAGTGCTTTGCCATCTTTAGTCATTAGACGTCTTATTACAAGTTCTTTAAATACTTTATAATTTCCTGAACGGGTAACAATTTCCATTTCAATTATTTTCCCGGAATCTCCGCGTCTTAAAACTTTGATTTCTTGAATATCTCCGAGGGTATCACCTTTTTTGAATGCCGGTTTTACAAATCCTGTTGCAGATTGTGCGATAAGGGTATTTTGCAAAACATTTTTTAACTCGTCACCAGCCCATTCTCTTTCCCATCTGTAATATGGAGAGCGAATATCATATGCATCAGGTTTTGATTTGTAAAAAGCACTTGCAGCCTCTTCTGTATTAAGAGGTGTTTGTGTGATTATATCAGGACGAGCTTTTAAATATGGCTTGTCTTCTGACGGAAATTCTTTTGTTTTCGGATCAGAAAAAGCATTTGCGTAACTTTCAGTGTAGCCACCTGCTGTAGATGAGTATTGCGCAAGAATTAAATCCCAATTGTATATTGCAACAATACCTTCTGTTTCTTCTACTGCTTGATTAGAAAGTGGCTTTTCTGTATTAGCCCCATAATATACCTGACTTGCAACACTATCTACTACGTCATAATTCGCAGACGCTTTAGTCCTTGGGGAAAGTACATAATTTCTAGCTGCTACGCTTTGAGCTTTTAGTGCTTCAAGTCCGAAACTTACAGGCATTTCATTGGGAACTACACCTTTTAAATAATCTTCTACTTCAATCATATTTACAAGATTAAATGTTCCGTTGCTATTTTTTACAAGTTCAAAAGCTCCATGGTAAAGTGCTTGTTTGCCAGCTCTTTTTAGTCCGCTTACTCCAAGTAATCCGAAATTGCTTGTGATTTGAACTGGACCGTCAACGGTTTCTGAAAACATATTACCTGGACTGTAAATATTAAATTTTCCGTCTTTTAATGAAATTTTTATTTCTTGGTTTGGAGGATAATTCCCGATTAATAATCTGTTATCATATATTTGGGTATCTCCTGTCCCAAATATTGTGATATCCTTGTATTGATATGTTCCGAAATTTTGTGTTCCAATCCCGACGCGCACAACTTCTGATGTTGGTCCTTTTTCATTAATTACAGCTTCTCTTGCAGCTTGCAGGGTATTTTGCGGAATTGTCGGCATAATTTGTGCCTGACATGGTATAGTGCACATTATTGAAATTGTGCACAAAAATAAGTATTTAATAATTTTGCATCTGTGTTTGTTTGATGCATTTATTTTACTTCCCATGTAGTTCCTTCTTTCGAATCTTTCAATATGATATTGACTTCATCTAATGCAATTCTTATTTTATCTGCAATGTCCCAATTTTTTGCATCACGAGCTTCTTTTCTATATGCTATTAATTCGTCCATTGAGTTAAAATCTTTTCCTAGTTTTTCTGATACATGTTTTACTGCATTTTTTAATTCTTCTTCTGTAAGAGTTGGTTTTTCAAATGTGAAACCTAGTACGGTTGCTAGTTTATACAGAATTGTGAATGCATCTTTATCATCTTTGTTAGCTTTGTTTGTTAATTCAAAAAGTACAGCAAGAGCTTTAGATGTATTCAAATCATCGTCCATCGCTTCTGTGAATGCTTTGTATTCGTCAGTTTTTGTAATATCTAAGTCTTCATTTACTTTAGTTCTTTTTGCATTTAACATTCTTTTTACGCCTGCTTGAGCAGATGAAAGTGCTTCATCAGAGAATTCAACTGGCATTCTGTAATGGTTTGTAAGAATGAAAAATCTTATTGTGTTTGAATCATATTTTTTCAATAATTCATCAATTGTAAGGAAATTGCCTAAAGATTTCGACATTTTTTCTTTGTTTATTGTAACAAATCCGTTGTGAAGCCAGTAATTTACGAATTTGCATCCGTTAGCACATTCAGATTGTGCAATTTCATTTTCATGATGTGGAAATATTAAATCCGCTCCGCCTGCGTGAATATCAATTGTTTTACCTAAATATTTTCTGCTCATAGCTGAACATTCAATGTGCCAGCCTGGTCTGCCTACACCCCAAGGTGATTTGTATCCGAATTTTTCATCTTTTTTCCATAATGCAAAATCAAGCGGATCTTCTTTATGTTCTCCAATTTCAATTCTTGCTCCGCTTTCTAATTGGTCAATAGGCTGTTTTGAAAGATAGCCGTATTGAGGGAATTTTTTTACTCTGAAATATACATCTCCGTCAGCTTCGTATGCAAAGCCTTTGTTGATTAAATCTTTTACTATTGAAATCATTTCACCTAATGTTTTGGTTGCAAATGGCTCAATATCAGGTTTAAGAGTGTTTAATGCTTTCATAGAGTTTGCAAATTGTTTATACCAATATTGAGAAACTTCTTCTGGTGTTTTTCCCTCTTTTTCTGCTTTTTTCAAGATTTTGTCATCAACATCTGTTACATTTCTGCAATATGTAACATCATATCCTTTGAATTTTAAATATCTGTATAAAACATCCCAAGTAATATAACATCTTGCGTGACCTAAGTGTGCAAAATCGTATACTGTAGGTCCGCATACATACATTTTTACTTTGTTTCCTTCAATCGGTGTAAAATCTTCAACTTTGTTTGAATAAGAATTATGTAATTTCATATAAAAAATCCCTCTTTTTATACATATTCTATTACAAACAATAATTTTTTGCATTAAAAAAGCTCCTTTTTAAAAGGAGCTTTTTATTTATTATATTTTTATTTTAGTTGTTTAATAATTTCTTTATTTGATATTGCTTTAGAATATCCGGCATAATTATTTCCGTATCTTCTTTGAGCCCTGATATCACTTGCTTCAGCTGCTGACATTGGAGTTGTTTCATACCAGCCTATATCGTCTAAGTAAATTTTGGTTTCTTTAACAATTTGATTATCTGTTAATCTTTTTCCGTTTGTTTCGCTCAAAACTTTTGGTGGAATACCTAGATTTTGTCTTAAATCTCCATATGTCATTTTGCCATTACCTTTAAATATAATGTAATCAGAGCCAATCCAAGGTTCATGCAATTCAATATTTTTCTTGTTTCCTCTTAGAGTGTTTTTTACGCTTTTGGCAGTATTAGCTTGATTAACAATATCTTCTGTATTGTCAGAATAGCTGAAGCTGATATTGATATTGTTAGCTTCACTGGCACTAGTACTTTGTGTAGGAGCACTAAATTCTACTCCTTGTGTGGCATTAATTTTGACCATAATAAGTATCTCCGTATTTTATTGTACACTTCGTATATACTTATTAAGTATTTTTTATATATTAAATTGCGGACATGTTAATAATTTGTTACAAAGATAAATCAAATATTTTATGTACTGGTTCAATTAAATCTTCAACAGGGCAGATTTCATCAAGTTCAAGCGTAATTGTCGGAATTTGTCTTTCTATTCCGGCATAAGTCCCGAAACTGCCTGGTGTTGGATAGCCTATGCTTGCTTCTACCGGGTAGTTTATAATTTGTGAAATTTTTTCAGCAATATCTTTTGCAGGTCCGTCATAGTTTACTACTTTGTATGGAGCGTGGAGTGTAATGATTAATTTTGGCTTAAATTCTTCAATAGTATCTATAAGAAACTGTGTTTCAATCTCGCTTCCAGCACTCTTTCCCCCGTAGTAGTCTGTGTTTGCGTCATTACAGGTAGCGTTTTCGCCTTCATTTTTCCCCCAGTTTTTTGTCGGGAAATTTCTGTTTAAATCAACTCCGTTTGAGTTTGTTCTTTTATTCATTTGCATACCGTCAGGATTCAGGCATGGTATGAATAATAGATTTTTTGGAGAGTGTTTTTTTAAGTATTCATTAATCAAAAATTCCCCTTGAGGTTCATCGCCATGAAATACCCCAATGATAAGAGTTTTAGCGTTTTTATCGCCAATTAATTCTATTGTATTTCCTAATTTTGTTTTTGCAGATTTTAGTTTATTCAAATAAAGCCTCGATAAATTCTTCATTATTAAATGTTTTTAAATCTTCCATTTTTTCGCCTACCCCGATTAATTTAACGGGAAGTTTTAATTCTTTTGCTATCGCAAGCACGATTGCACCTTTTGCAGAACCGTCAAGTTTTGTAAGTGCAACTGATGTTACATTTACAGCTTCTGTAAATACTTTTGCCTGTTGCAATCCGTTTTGACCTGTATTTGCATCAAGTACAAGTATGCATTCGCGAAGTGCTTCAGGTGCTTTTTTATCGATTACGGATTTAATCTTTTTTAATTCTTCCATCAAGTTGAATTTGTTTTGTAAGCGTCCTGCGGTATCAACTAGGATTACGTCAAAATTTTCTTTTTGAGCTTTTTCAATCGCTTCATATACAACAGATGCGGGATCTGCTTTATCTCGTCTTACAATTGATGCACCAGCTCTTTTAGACCAAATGTCCAATTGTTCTTCTGCAGCAGCTCGAAATGTGTCACCAGCTGCGATAAGTACTCGTTTGCCTTCGTTTTTGAATTTGTATGCAAGTTTTCCAATTAAAGTTGTTTTGCCAGCTCCATTTACTCCTGTAATAAAGTAGATGTTTAGTCCGTCTTTGAATTCAATAGTGTTATCACCTGCAGATTTTAGAACTTTTAAAAATTCTTCTTTAAGATAATTTTTAACATCAGATGGTTTGATTTTGCTTTGATTTCTTAATTTGTCAACAAGTTCTGATGCGTAGCTGACACCTAAATCAGCACTTATCAGCATATCTTCCATATCATCAAGTACAAATTCCGAAAATTCTTCTTCGTGTTCTACTGAATTTACAACATTATTTACAAGAGCTTGAGCTGTATTAGAGACAGTTTCTTTAAGGTTATTAAATTTATCTTTAAAAAATCCGAACATACGCAGATGATAACATGAAATTATTTAATTTTCATCCATCTTCGATGTATTTTTATTTGTCTGCTAAGATTTGAAAATTTTCTTCGTCTATTTTCTCGTTGTTTAATAATGTCTTTAATGCAGAAAAATACATAAATAATCTCGCCCCACCAGCTGTTTGGCAGAATTATATCTTCTGTTTCGTCTATATTAATATTGTTATTCATTCTTAATCTTTGTTATTTATAAGCGAACATTGTTATTTTTAACATAACACTGGTTTATATATTTGTCAATAATTTCTTTGGTAAGTTAAACTACTGTTATGCTTAATATTAAAGAAGAAATCGGAATATGCTTATTGAAAAAAGGTTTATCAATGAGAAAAATTATAAAAATTCTCAAGGATAAAGGCTTAAATATTCCTTGTTCAAGTGCTCTATCTGTTCAATTAAATAAGAAAAGAGTTCGTTTTGAGACCGTTCAAGAAATTCTTGATTATCTTGGGTATGAGTTAGTAATTCAAGAAAAGAAAGAGAAATAAAAAAATAACCTTTTCTTAAATGAAAAGGTTATTTTTTGTATTAAATTTCTTGATATTTAGTTGATACCATAATCAACGATTACTTTTGCTAAAATACCGTTAATGAACGATGCACTGTCATCTGTTGAGTATTTTTTAGCTAATTCAAGAGCTTCATCTACAACAACTTTCATTGGAGCATCTTTCATATAAAGTAATTCAACAATTGCAATTCTTAGGATATCTTTGTCCATTTTTACAAGACGTCCTAAGTCCCAATTTTTTGCATATTTTTGGATAATATCGTCAATTTCTTTATGATTTCTTTGGAAGTATTCTGCGATATCTATTGCATAATTTTTTACATCATTTTGAGCATCAAGTGTTGTAAATTCTGCAATTTCGATAGCTAATGCAGCTTTTTCCGCAATGTCAATCATTTCGTTAATTCTGCCTGTCATATCAGATGTCATAGGTAGTGGTACAGGAATGTTTGCAACTCCTATCGGACGATTAAGATTTATTTCTGAATCAGCTTCGTAGTTTTCGATTTGATCTCTCATTGCAACTAATGAGCCTAGAGCTGTTCTTAGTTCATCACTTGCACTGCTTGTTAATATTCTTACTGATTTCAAGATAATATCTTGCAGGTCTTCTTTTGAATAGTTTGTAATTTTTTTATCAAATTGAGAAAATAGTATAAATGCTAATTCTCTTGCTGCTCTGCGCGCTTGCATATATTTACCTCTTTTTCATATTAATACATTACACGATTTATGCTATCATGAAAAATTTTTATCTACAACAAAAGATATTTCTTTATGTGTGGAAAAATATGAAAATTTTAACAATAAAAATTATCTGTTTTTATTTGCAAATTTTTAGATGATTATTTAATCTTTTTTCAATTTTAAGTTTGTCTAATCTATTTTTGATAAATTCTGCGTTTTGGGCAAAAGGTTTTTTGGATAAAAATTTTCTGTAATATCTTTGAGCGTAATTTGTTTTTCCGAGTTTATCAAAACATACTCCTATTCCTGCGTATGCTTTGTAGTAATCAGGATTTAGTTTAATTAATTTATGCAAAACTTCTGAGGCTTCATCATATTTATCAAGTTTCATTAAAAGAGTTGATTTATGCTCGTATGCTTTTAAAAATCCAGGAGAATTTTCTATTAATTTTTGGTAAATCATTAGAGCCAAATCGTATTCTTCGCATAATTCATGCGCTATTCCAAGTTGCAATATTGCATCAGGGTTATCGGGGTTTATTTGGATTGCTCGTACAAAGTTTTTGATTGCTCCGCATGGAATTCCTTCTAAAAGGTGGCAAATTCCGAGTTCGTAAAAAGTTTCGTAGCTGTCATCTTTTAATTCTGCAGCTGTATTTAAGTATTTGATTGCTTTTGAATATTGTTTTAAATGTTTATAGCATACGCCAAGTCCATAGTAGCTTTCTGCGTTGTTTCTGTCGATTAGTATTGCATTCAAATAATTTGATACTGCTTCTTTGAACATGTTTTCCAAACGTAGTGCTGTCGCTTTTTGGTAAAAGCTGTTATTTTCGGCTGTGTTATTATATATTTTTGTGTTTGAACTCACTTTTTGTAACCTCTTTCATTATTTATGATAGTGATTTTTTTGAAGTTGAAGAACGACCATTTGATGTATACTTTATCAATCATTGGATTTATTATTTTTCTTGTGCTATAAAATTGTTATGAAAAAGTATTTGGTATGGCTTTTAATTTTGGTTGGAATTCCTGCTTGGGCAGATGAGGTATCTCTTGAGAAAGTTGAAGCTCAGAAAATTCAGCTTCCTAAAACTGATATTAAAGCTAAGCAATCTTTGGTCGTAAATGATGAGCAAATTTTGCAGGAATTGGTAAACAGACAAAAAGAAAAAGATTTAGAAGATATTGAAAATCTTTGGAAAGGTACTGTTGAAAATAATCAGGTAATCGGGTTTGCATTAAAAAAATTAGCTACCCCTGAAAGTCAAAGAAGAATTCATTCATCATTGATGGCAAAAACTTTATCAGCAGTAGTTGCTGGTGCTTCTTTAGCTCCTTCATTAATCGGGGCTGATTATTTTACACAGTCATCAGCTTTTGCTGCAGGTCGTCTGGCTCAAAATTTGATTAACCGCAAAAATATGCCAACTGAAATTCCTTTGACAGATACTGAATTAATTGAACTCGCAGGATTAGTTGAGAGTTTGCAGGACAAAATTATTACTGCATATTATAATTACAAAAGTTCTCTATCTCAGTTGAAAGAAACAAGACAAAGACTTCTTTTGTATAATAAAAATTATGCAAAAGCCTTAGATGAAGAAGATTTGATGGAAATTACAATTTCTTCTGCTTTATATGACAATATGAGGGTTGAAGAATTTTATTATATGGAAAACGCTAAAAAATATCATTTGGAATTGCAGCGCCTTGCAGGTAAAAAAGTTGTTGATAAGCTTAATTTGTATCAATTTAATTACAATTCTACTTTGGTAGGTGAAAAGGCGGTGGGTAAATGATGAAAAGATTTTTAATAACTGCTTTCATTTTAAATTTGATGCTCCCGACTTTTGCAATTTCTTATGAGGATATAAAAGTTCCGAAACCTCCTGCTTATCGTACAGGTCTTTCTGAAGATCCTGAAAAAGAATATATGGAAGCAAAAGCTAAAGAGGATAAAGTTCATCAAGAGTATGTAAAAAAAGATGCTGAACAATTTGATTCTACTGATTTGACATTCGCTGATTTGAGTATCAAACAGATTTCACGTGAAGTCGCTGCTGATTTAGAACTAGACCAAGAAGATATGGTAGGTGATTTATCAGTATTATGGCAAGGTGCAGCATCTCAAAGTGATACAATAAACTTTGCATTATACAAACTTGCAAATCCTGATGAGGATAAACCTGATGAAAAATCAGTAAAAAAAGTTCTTTCAACTATCGCAAGTATGTCTACATTAGTTGGTGCAAGTATGGGAAGCCCTATTTTAGCTACAAGTTCAATTATTGGCGGTAACGTATTAGGTATTATGTCACAGGATACTAAAGCTCTTAACTATAAATATACTAAAGTGACAGATGCTGATATGATTATTCTTGTCAGAAAAATAGAAGATTTACAGCAAAAAACAGTTGACCTTTATTATAATTATATGACTGCCCGTAAAAAATTAAAGTTGATTGAAACAATTACAGCTGACAGAAAACGTAATTATGAACTTTCTCAAAATATGCCTAAAGAGGTTATTTTGATTACCGATGCATATTATAGAACCGCTCTTGATAATCAAATGAAAGCAAAGTCGGATTTTTATGCTAAAAGAGCTGCATTGGAGCAATTTGTAGGAAATGAAGTCTTTGCTCAGTTTGAAGAAGACTTGAAAAAACGCGAGAAGGATAAATCGTAAAATGAGATTTATTCCTTTTGAAGTAAAAACAGGGCAAGAAAATATGCAAATTGACAGTGATTTGCTTGAATATGCCATAAAAAATCAATTGAAAGAACCAATATTCAGACTTTATGGTTGGTCTCCAGCTTGTGTGTCTTTAGGGCGAAATCAAAAAAGTGATTTTTTAGACTTGGATTTTCTAAAACAAAATAATATTGATTATGTAAGACGTCTTACAGGCGGTCGTGCATTATTGCATGATAATGAAATTACATACAGTTATATTTGTCCTGCATCATTTTTAGAAAATGGAGAAAATGTTGTAAATTCATATAAAGAAATTTCCAAAATTTTGATTGCTGCATTTAAAAAATTAGATATAGAATTGGATTTTGGCGGTACTAAAAAAGTTAATGGTCATAAGGATTATTGTATGTTAGTATCGACAGGTGCTGATTTATGCTACAAAAATAGAAAATTAATTGGTTCTGCTCAATTTAGAAAAGAAGGTTATATCCTCCAACACGGCTCAATTCTCTATGATTATGATAAAGAATTATTGGAAAAAATATTTAAAGAAGAAGTCGATATTTCCTCAATAATTTCTATAAAAGAAATAAATTCAAACATAACCCCAAAAGATGTTATAGATTTATTATCTATGTGTATTCTTTAATGCTTTTTTGGGATCTTTGCCAAGGTAAATCGAGTTTTCTTTTTTTTACATTGCAATATTTGCAGAAATTGATTGGTTTTGCTAGAAAATCTAGAACTTCTCTTAAATTTTTTGCTTTATGAATGTCTATACCATCATTTTCATTTAATGGAATGTTTTTATTGAAATGTTCATTAAAATGGCAAATATTTGGAGCTACACAACAAGTATACAATTTACCATGTCTAAGATGAATGCAAGAATTAGCTTCTTTACAATTTAAGAAATTTTCTTCAATATTTTGTTTTCCTTCTATGTCTAATGGATAATACCATGAAGTTTTGTTATCTTTGTTACAAGGTGTGTATGTTTGGATTTCATTAGCCCCATTGTTTGATAAGAAATATATTGTTACATTAAATTTTTTTGCTTTTTCTCTAATTTCATCCCAGTTTATTTTTATAGGATATTCAGTACAAGAAAGCCATATTTTATTTTTACTGCAAACTTCCCAAAAATTGTTATCCATGTTATTTAGTAATATAGCATTTGTTACAACTTGAATATTAGAATTAGGAAAATAATTTCTTGCGGATTGTATAAATTCATTTATTTGTGGATGAAGTAAAGGTTCTCCTCCCATTAAACTAATAATATCAACATGTCCAGCTGTTAATTCAGACATCCTTTTAAAATCTTTTTTAAATTCTTCAATATCTAAAAAAGTTTTTTTAGCTAATGGAGAAAAGTGATTGCAAGAGTAACAATTTAAATTACAGTGATCTGTCAAATGAATTTCAAAGTATTTTATGTAGTCTAAAGGAGTTATTTTTTGCGATTTGTCTAAGGTGTTTATTTTAAGTTTTGATTTAATTTTATTTAAAAAACTTTTTTTAGGTTTCCAAAACTTTTTCTTTTTAGATATATCTTTTTTAAATGGTATTCTTAATATATATGTTATTAAAAAGTTATTTTTTACTTCTCTGAAAAAGATGAATCTAGCTATTTTCCTTACTTTATGTTTCCATTTAATATATTTTTTAAATTTTTTATTTTGGTATAATATTTTATTTAAGTTTTCCCAATACGAATCAAGTACTTGTTCTCCAGTGTTCGCAAGAGAATCTGTATGAATTCTCCAGTAAGTTAAAAATTCATTAACAAATCCTACTTTATATGTTGTAGTAATTTGTTTCCATAGCCATATATCAATAGCACTTGTTGGATTTGGATTGAAATCACAAGATGAAAAACATTTTTTTCTTACCATTACAGTAGAAAATGTTGGAAATGTCCAAGTATATTCCATTTCATAGAAGTATACTTTAGGCCTTTTTATTTTTTCAAGTTGATAAAATAATGTAGAAAAACCTTGTTGTAGTTTTTTTATTTTTTCACTATCTCCAAACATCATAGGTTTATTTATTATAATATCTGCATCAGGATATTTATTTATGTATTTAATTTTCTTTTCGACATGATCTAGTTTAAAGTAATCATCACTTTCACAAAATGCTATATATTCTCCACTAGCATTTTCTATTGCTGTTTTAACGCTGAATGCAAGTCCTTTATTTTCATTGTTTGGATGGGTAATTAATTTTATTCTGGGATCTTGTTTTTGATAATTTTTAATAATATTTATAGAGTTATCAGAAGAACCGTCATCCATTACAATTATTTCAATATTTTTATATGTCTGATTAATTAAAGAGTTTAATGTTTCTGATATGTATTTGTCATAATTGTAACTTGTGACTATTATACTAACTAATGGGCTTAGTGTATTATTCATTCTTTATCCTCATAACTCTTTATCAATATAATGATACTAAGTAATGATATCATTGTCAATAAAGTATTAATTATTAAATTATTAAGATTTGTAAATAGTGTTAAATCCTTGAAATAAGAGTTTTTTTAGTGATTTTGTTTATTATAATGTTAAATATAGGCAATTTTTGTGAATAAAAATTCTTTATATAAATACGGGGAATTTAAAATTCACAGGGGATTAGGAAAGATGTTTAACGTATTACCAAATTACTCAACAATGATGCCAAATTTACCAGCATATTGGTCTTTAGGTAACCGTCACTGGGTATCAAATTTTGGTGGAAATATTCAACATAACATTTATCCTTCTGGTTATTCCCCTTTAACTTATGCATTAGCTCAAGGTATCGGGAATCCAAATCATATCAGCCAATGGAATCCAATGTTAATTGGTTTAAACTTAGGTCAAGGTATGATGACAGATCCTGCTTTGATTGCTCAAGGTAATCAAAATGCTTACAATTGGGGGCTTGCAATTGGTATTAGAGGAAGATTATCTTCTTTATTATCAAATCTTAGTGGTATTGAAGCTCAAATTACAAGTGTATTAAAATCAGATAAATTAGACGAATCTCAAAAACAACGTTTACAAGCAGTTTTAGATGAAATTAAAACATTAAAAGAACGTGTTGTTGATATGGCTAAAGGTCAACCAGCACTTGAAGATGTTGAAGCTATTCAAGGTGAAGTTGTTGAATTAACTAAAAAAGCTTCTGAAGTTGCTCAAGAAATTATTGAAGAAGTAAAAGCTTCTCAAGAAGCAGAAAATGCTGAAAATGCAGAAGAAGCAAATTCTGAAACAGATCCAGAAGCATCAGATAATGGAACAGTTGAAAATAAAAAATCTGAAAAAGAAAAGAAAGAATTAGCTTATGCAATGGAAAAAGTTTGTGATCGTATTGAAAAATCTGTAAGAGGTGCAGGAACAAACTATGACGATGATGAAAACGGTATTAAAAATATATTAACAGATGAAATCAATAAAGATAACGTATTAGAATTATTTGCAGCTTGGGATAGAACTTATAAAGGAAAAGGAAGCTATTCAGGCGGAGATGATGATTACGGGCTTATCGGTACATTAATGAATGATTGCGAAGGTGATCAAAAAGAAGAAATCGCAATGTTATTAATTAATGCATTAGAAGATAAAGCTCACGAATTAGGTATTGATGTATCAAAAGAAGTATCAGCTGCTAAAGTTGCAACTCACGGTGATTGGCACGTTTGGACTTTGGGAATTACAACTAGAGATGACGATGAAATTTGTAAAGCAGTAAATGCTCTTTATGAAAAAGTAAAACAAGGTGCAGAATCTGCAGAAGCAAAACAAGAAGAAAAAGCAGATAAAGCAGCTGCTGATAAAAAAGCTAAAGCTGATAAAGCAAAAGCTGATGCAGAAAAAAAAGAAGCAGAAAAAACAGCTAAACAAAAAACTCAATTCAGAGATGATATGAGAGAAATTTTAGGTGATGACAAAGCTGAAATTTCTGATAAAGTTAAATATGAAAATAATAAATTTGTTATAAGAATTGAAGGTAAAAATTACTATGGCAAAGATTATTTAGAATTAGCAAAAGCTCTTGAAAAAGCAGGTTATGAACCAGCTAAATATTTGAAAAAAGAAAAAGTAGGAGCTGCTGCATAAAAAGTTTATATTAATGATTCCTCATATTTGGTAGAAAGAAAATCGTAGAAGAAAGTTAGTAGGTAAAGTGTGAAATTTATCCCCTTAGAAAAGGGGATTTTTTTTATTAATAACTAAGATAAATTTTTGCAATGTCAATATCGTTTTGGGTTGTAATTTTTATATTTTTGTAACTTCCGTTAAGGATATAGACAGTTTGTCCTAATTCTTCTAACATTCCTGCATCATCTGTATAATTTTTACCATACAATTTCATATGAGCATCTTTTATTAAATTATATTCAAATGCTTGAGGTGTTTGAGTATTATATAATTTTGCTCTATCAATTGTTTTTACAATTTTACCGTCAATGACTTCTTTAATTGTATCGATTGTTTTAGTTGCAACAGTGAGAGCTTTTTTGGTTTTTACTTCTTCTATTGCACTGTTTATTAAGTCTGTTGAAATCATAGGTCTTGCACCGTCATGGATTAGGACATAATCACATTCAGAGGCTTTTAATCCATTGAATACGGATTCTTGTCTTGTTGCTCCGCCTTCAATAATTTTTACTTTTTGACTGTTTTTGAATATTTCTTTTAATTCTTCTATAATATTAATATTAGCGCATATTATAATTTCATCAACATCTGATTTTTCGAATGCTTCTATTGTATATCTAATTACTTCTTTATCATAAATTTTTTCCAAAAGTTTGTTCTTGTTTCCAAAGCGCGATGATGTTCCTCCTGCTGGGATTATTGCGTTAACTTTGAAATTCATTTTTAGCTACTCCTTAAAATGATTGTATAATTTTTCGTCAATGTTAGTGTAAAATCTTTGGTCTATTAGAAGACCTGAATCGGAAATTTTTTCTTTTACCTCTCCTATTATCGTATAATCATTTAAGTTTTTCAATATGTGATCTGGAACAGTTGCAACAAGCTGATAGTCTTCTCCACCATATAAAACTGTATCCATATCAACGGATTTGTCATGCGGAATTTTTGATGTATCTATAGATAAAATAACATCACTCGCTTTTGCAATTTGTATTAATGCGTCTGCAAGTCCATCTGAAGTATCCATCATTGCATAATCACAAGTTATATTTTCTGAAATCTGTTTAGAAAATTCTTTTTGGGCGACGGGCATGAGATGTGCTTTTATAAATTTTTCGGGTTTATTTTCTCCGTTTAATAAAAGCTTTAAGCCGTAAGCACTCGAGCCATGTTCACCTGAAACGATGATTTTATGACCTATTTTTGCATTTTTACGGGAGGATATTTTTCTTCCTCTAGTTGAGCCGATTGCGGTAACTGAAATATATATTTTGTCACTGCCTGTAATATCTCCGCCTACAATTTGTACATTATCAGATGCGTTTTTTGCACCTTCATAAAACTCTTTTACAAAGTTTTCATCAACAAAATTCGGTAATGACAATGAAATTGTTAAATATTTAGGCTCTGCACCTGATGCACAAACGTCACTTATATTTACCATAACGGATTTGTAGCCGAGTTGATATGGAGTGATAAAATCCATTTTAAAATGAACATCTTCTACAAGGCTGTCCTGTGTAATTACAATTCCTAAATCTTCTAAATAGGCACAATCATCGCCTATGTATTTGGAATTTAATGTTGATTTAATTATTTTGATTAATTCTTTTTCATTCATTATATGTCGTGGTCTATAAGTGAAATAAATTCTTGTACCAAAGCCGAATTCCATTTTTTGCCGGAGTCTTGTTTAATTATTTCAACAGCTTGTTTTGGAGTTAGTTCTGCTCTGTATGTTCTAGGTTCTGTCAATGCAAAATAAGCATCAACAATTAATATGATTTGAGAAGTCATAGGAATTTCTTCTTTTGAAATTTGTGCAGGATAACCTGTTCCGTCCCAATTTTCGTGGTGGTGTTCTATTATAGGAATAATATCTTGTATGTAACTAATTGGTTGCAAGATTTCTTTCGCCGCGATAATTGGGTGTTCTTTGATATGATTTCTTTCTTCTTCTGTCAAAGGAGTTGTTTTTTGTAACAATTCTGCAGGCAGCATAAGATTTCCAATATCATATAAAAGCATTGCAATTCTTAATTTATCGATTTCATCTTTAGGTAAATCAAAACGTTTTGCAAGACTTACAGCAAGCAGCACTTTTGATTTCATTACACCTGTATGATGAAGCGGATTGTATGTTTGGGTAAGCATATCAGCGACTGTGTATAAGGCTTCCTTGTGGACTTCATCTTTAGGTTTTTGTAATTTGTTTTTAAGTTCTTCTGATACATTTTTATCAAGTGGGATATTATGTTTTGATAGAATATCCATGAATGTGTTGATTGCAATTTCTTGCCAGCTTGTCTCTGATATTGGTTTCGCAAGTGTAACTTGGTTTCTTCCGTTTCTTTTTGATTGATACATTGCTTGATCGGTTAATTCCAAGATATCTTCGATATTGTCAGAATGTTCTAAAAATGTTGCAACACCTATACTTGCGGTAATATGACCTATTGTGTCAAGTTGTTCTTCCTCAAGTGCTTTTCTAATTCTTTCAGCTGCAATCATTGCACCTTGGGAATCAACTCCAGGTAATATTACGTTAAATTCTTCTCCACCCATACGAGCAGCTGTATCAATAGATCTTGCATTCCGTTTTAGGACATCTGCAACTGTTTTGATAGCTAAGTCCCCATATGCGTGACCGTATTTGTCATTAATTTCTTTTAAATGATCTAGGTCAAGTCCTATTACACTGAATGATTGTTTTTGTCGTAATGCACGAGTAACTTCTTTTTTTAGATATTCTTCAAAATATCTTCTGTTATAAAGACCTGTAAGTCCGTCAGTTACAGCTTGAGCTTTAACTTCTTCGAACAGGCCTGCAATTGTAATTGCCATTTCTATTTGTTGTGCGAATATTGTTAAAAAATCTGTTTCACTTGGAGTTAATTCTTTTCTTGAAGAAAACACATTAAACCAACCATAGTGTGAATTTCTTGTGAAAAGAGGGACTGTAATTATTGATTTGCTTGGACTGCCCTCAACTATTTCATTAATTATATCATCTGGAATATCAGGAGCTACTGATTTTAATGTTCCACCGATATCTGTTGTTTGCATAATTTTTTTAGCGTTAGCTGCGTTAGCGTAGACGCTATTTTCATGATATAAGAGTTTTCTTGCTTGGACTGGAGTTTTTATAAGTTTGTCCACTCTTTTTATTGAAACATCATTGGATTGAGCTAAGACTGTTAAATAAATGCCTTTTTCATCTTCACATTTCTTTATTATGTTGCAATGATGGTATCCTAATTCTCCTTGGATACTGTTTACAATAGTTTCTAGTACGCTTTGCAGTGGCCTTGAAGCATTCATCATATCCCAAATATGTTGGAGGGTAAGCATTCTTTTATTTGCGATATTAAGTTCTCTTGTGCGTTCTTCAATTTCTTTTTCGAGTTGTTGATTTCGTTCATATATTTCAAGATAGTCTTCTTTGCCATTGTAAATAGCACTTTCAACTTCTGAAACTTTTCTATATATTTCTTTTATATTATCGAAAAAACTCATATACTTATTATACACTATGTTGAGAGTTTTGTAATATGTTGTTTACAATATTTATAATTTCTTCAGGTCTTGGATAATTTACGCATTGCTCAGCATCTTCCCCTTGAAGCGGACATTTTCTTGTATGACAAGGTTGGCATTTTAATTTTCCGTTTATTGCGAAATATTTTTTGTCATCACCAAAAGGTCCGTATGAAGTAGGTGGTGTGCAGCAAAATATTGAGATTACGGCAGGAATTTCTGTTGCTCGTGCGACATGCGCACTCCCTGAATCAGGAGCCATAACAAGTTTTGCTCTTGAGAATATCTCAATTAAATCTTTAATACCTGTTTGTCCTGCAAGATTTATAAAATTGTCTCCGCCTATGTATGAAATTAAATCTTTATCACCTTCTGTTCCGGTAAATACTAAAGAACATTTGTCTTTTATCGCATCAACGACTTGTTTCCAATTATCTTTGTTCCAATGTTTCAAACGCCAAGTTGTTGCAGGACAAATTACTACCATTGGTTTTGATTTGTCTAGTTTTTTTAATAAAATATTTACTTTAGCTTTAGTTTCTTCACTTGTTGGAGGAAGTGTAAATTTTACTTCATCAGTACCTTCAAGCCCTAAATATTTTGCGTATTGCATATGTTGAAATATTGCGTGTGTTGAAAAATTTGGATTTGGAGCTGGATCAATTCTTTCATCTCCTCCAAGGTATGAGAATTCTTTCCCATATTTTAAACAGATTTTTCTTTTTGCACCACACAATCTCATCCAAATCATACTTTTGAACATCATTTGTGTATCGATAGCAATGTCAAAATGTTCATCTCTAATTCTTTTTAATATTTTGAGAAATTCAATAAAATTCTTTATGGAAAATCCATCTTTTTTCCATTTTTTTATTGGAATTAATATTGCATTTTTTACTGCGGGATTATCTTTTACAATATCAATACCTTTTTCTGATACAAGCCAAGTAACTTCGTAGCCGTTATTTTTTAATACATTTGCTAATGGAATATTAAAAATAACATCTCCAAGAGAAGATAATCTTATAAGCATTATTTTTTTTGTCATTTTAATACCCCCTGTCTTCCAAAAAAGCAGCTCCGATTACACCTGAATAGTCACCAAGCATAGCTTTTTTGAATTGTATTTTTTCTGCAGGGACTGGTAATGATTTTGCTTTGGCTTTTTTAATTGTTTTTTGATAGAAATAATCAACAGCTTCTATTAAGCCGCCGCCTAAAATAATAAGCTCTGGATTAATAAAATTGATAATACTTGCGATTCCGCCTGATAAATATTCTGATGCTTCAGTTACGCATTGCAGAACTAATTCATCTTCTCTTTCTATTGATTTTTGAATCATACTTGAAGTGATGGATTTTCCTGTTTCTAAATAATCTAAAATACAGGATTTTCTACCCTTTTTTAATGCGCCTTCAATTCTTCTTTCAATTGCTGATCTTGATGCATAAGCTTCTAAACATCCGTGAGCTCCGCAAGAACATTGTCTTCCGTTTAAGTCTACAATGATATGCCCTATTTCTCCAGCAGTTCCTGTTGCTCCTATAATTATTTTCCCGTCTTTTACAATTGCAGATCCAACACCAGTGCCGACAAATACGCAGACAAAATCGTTACAATCTTTACCAGCTCCGAATTTTTGTTCTCCAATAGTTGCTATTTCTACATCATTTCCTACATATACAGGAATATCAAATTTTTCAGTTAAAATTTTCTTTAAATTCAAATCATAACAATCTAAATTGGCAGCAGCAATTATAACTCCGTTTTTTCTATCAATTTGACCAGCTGCTCCTACACCTATTGAACTTATTTCATCAAATGTTTTGCCGCTATTTTCAATAAGTTCTTCAATGCCTTCGAGCATTTTTCTTATAATATTTTTAGGACCTTTATCTTTTTTTGTTTTCTTTTTTACGTGTTCTAAAACTTCGCCTGTATTTCTATCTACAAGAGCTATAAGTATTTTAGTTCCGCCAAGATCAATTCCAATTGAATACTTTTTCATATACATATCACATTATATATAAAAAATGTAAAATTTGCAAAAAGCCTAATTATTTGTTAGCATATTTATTATTAGAAGGGAGTATGTATGAAGTTTGTAAAAAAGTTTTTAATAGCCTTAACTTTGATATCTTTATTTGCGCAAACAGCATTTAGTGCAGATGTTTGGGTAAATGATTTAAGAAAAATGTTTCTAAGAAATTCTGCTATAATTTATGAAATAAATTTGAGAACTTTTGGAGCTCAAGATACAAATAAAAATGGTATTATTGATTTTGATGAAGCAGAAGAAAGTGGAACTTTTTTAAATGCAATTTCAAAACTTGATGAGTTGCCTCAGAAAGGAATAAATACAATACATGTATTACCGATTACACCTGTTGGAAAAACAAAAGCACTCGGTACTGCAGGTTCTTTATATGCGGCATCAAGTTTTACGACACTAAATCCTCAATTAGCAAGTAAACAAAGTGCATTATCAATTAATGATCAAGCTAGAAAATTTATAGCAGAAGCTCATAAAAGACATTTGAGAGTAATAATAGATCTTCCTTCTTGCGGTTCATATGATTTGTATATGCAAAGACCTGAATTGTTTGTTAAAGATAAATCCGGTCAGCCTGTTGTTCCTGCAGATTGGACAGATGTAAGATTATTAAATGCAGGATCTGAAACAGCAGTAAATAAAGATGTCTACGATTTATATAAAGGTTTTGTAGATATGGTAATAAATTTAGGTGCCGATGGTATAAGAGCAGATGTTGCAACATTAAAACCTGCAAAATTTTGGAAAGATTTGATTGATTATTCAAGAAGTAAAGATAATCAGTTTTTATGGTTAGCAGAAGCATCAGAAAGCTGGACTGATAAAGTTTCTGAATATGCGGTATTTACTCCTTATGATAAATTGTTGGAAGCAGGATTTGATGGTTATTATGGAAGCTTTTTTAATTTAAAAAATTATAAAACAGGCAGAGAATTAATAAATCAAATAATTACAACAAGAGCAAATTTAGCTAAGTATGAGGAACCAAAAGCTGTAATCGGAAGTTTTACAACTCATGATGAAATGAGTCCGATTTTAATAAATGGTGAAAAATTTAGTGAAATGATGATTTGGCTAAATGCCACTTTACCGGTAAATTCTTATTTCGTAGATGGTTTTGATACCGGTGACAATTATATTTACTTGTGGGCGAATAAAGAAGCATTTAAAACATATACAGATGATGATTATTATTTTGTTCATCGTGGAAAAATTGATATATTTAATTTCTCAAGGCAACCAGGAGGCAAAAATGAAAATTTATTAGGAACTTTTATTTTTGCTAATGGTATAAAAAGACAGTTTTCAACTATAATTAATAATGGTAAATTTGTTCCTTTGAAAACAAATGTTGCTTCTATTTTTGCATATGCAATGAGTTATGATGGAAAAAGTGTAGTAGTAATAGGTAACCTTAATTTTAGGAATAATGTTGATGTAACTGTGTCAATTCCAAAATTGGAAAATAAAAATATTGTTATTCCTGTTAAAATAAATAACATACCGATTGCCGAAAAAGGGGCTTTTAAAGTCACATTAACCCCTGGAGAAACTCAGGTATTATATTTGACAGATTTGGAAATTAAATAGTAAAAATAAAAAAGCGGATTATTAAATCCGCTTTTTAAATATTATAGCCTTTTGATGCAAGTGCAGCTATACGTTTTTTATTTTTTCTCATAATTTCTTTTGTTCTTTCAGTAAGTTTTCCTGCTGGGGCATTTTTCTTTTTTGGTTGTTGTTGATCTTCAGAGTTAGATGAAAGTAGAGACCCTGCAACGTTTGTTACTCCTGATACAGCGTTAATAACATTAGAAAGAGTGTTTTGTCTGTTTTCAGCTTTTAGTTTAGGGGCAATTTCTGCTTTATAATAGTTTCTTCTTGTGCTTTCTAATGCTAGAGCTCGAGCTCTTTCTGTATCACCTGCATCTGTTGCTGCAAATATTTCATTTTGTAGTTGATCAGTATCTATGTCTGCGTATTCTTCAGAAGCTCCTTCATTTTTAATATTATTTTCTTTACGTTTTTGTTGTTCTTTTGCAAGTTTCTTTTCTTCTTTTGTCATTTTATTTTCATTATTTGTATTATCAGTTGTTTCTGTTTTTTGTTCTTGCTCTGCTTTTTTTACTTCTGCTTCAATTTGTTTTTCTTCTGTTTTTGCTTGAGCTTCAGCTTTTTTTGCTTCTGTTTGTTGTTCTTCATTAGTTTGTTCTGATTTGTTTTCAGTAGCATTTGTTTTTTCTTTATTTTCTTTATTTTGTTCTGATGCATTATTGAATTTTTTATCAGCTAACATTCCTAATGATGCTACTGTGCTTACTGCTCCTCCTATCATTCCTAATATGTTTGCGGCTTGACTTTCACCACCAAATTCTGTCATTAATTGGCTTGCAGAAGATAATGCACTTCCTGCAACACCTGCAATTTGCATTGATTTACCAAATGTAGATGCAGTTGATTCTCCAAGATTGCTTAATGTTGCAGCTGAACTTGTAATTGAAGATGCAACACCTGCAATTGTTGAAATCTTGCTGAATACTCCATTTGCTTCTTTGCCTTGTACAGCTCTTACATTATTTACTAATTCCGCAGATGAAGATACAACGCTAAGTCCTGCACTTACAGCACCTAATACTCCGCCTGCAGCTGCGCCTGTACCTGTCATTGATGTAGCAAGGCTTATTGCCGATTGCCCAATTGCCATTAAGCCTGCTGTTAAATTGCCGTTTGCAATATTTATAACACCTTTAGTCAAACCGCAAGATAAAACACCATATTGACCTATAGTTACCATAACAGCTCCTGCAGCAGGAATCCAAGGTGGTAATACAACCATACACATTATTTGCCCTGTAGATAATGTTATTTGGAATACATTTTCAGCAATGCCTACTGCGCCGAGTTGTTTTTGTAGTTTTTTTTGTTTTTCTAATTCTTTTTGTTGGTTTTCCTTATTTTTTTGTTCAATAAGATCTGTTTTTTTGTTAAATTTTTTCTGTCTTGTTTTGGTAGTTTTTTGTATTCTTGTAATTTTTGTTCTGTTTCTTTCAATAACTCTTCCATTAGTGTTAAATGTAACACCTAATTCATTTATTCTTTGATCGTTAGCTGCGATTTTATCAGCATTTGAACTTTGTTGTTCTCCGCCAATTGACATTGCAACATTACCAAGAAGGGTTGTTTGACCTTCTTCATTTGCATTTTGTTGAGGAGCAATTTGTGCAGGAGCTTGAGTTTGTTGATTATTTTCATCTTCTGCGATTAATTGTTCATTTTCTGCAACTAATGTTTCATATTCTGTTAATGCTTCTTCTTGTTTTTTTGCAGCTTCAGTTGATTCTTTTGTCATTTTGATGATGTCTTTTTCATCTTTTTTCATCAATTTTGTAAGCTGTTTTGTTTCTTTTTCTAATTCTTTGGTTGTTTTGTCTGTGTCTTTTTTTATTTGTTCAGATTCTTTGCCATCATCTTTTGCGCTGCTTTTTACGTCATCAACATTATCTTGTGCATCATCTGTACTCATTTCATCATCATTTTTTTCTGATGAAGAAGTTGTAGATGGTGTAGAAGATGCTGTATTAAGTTCGTTTGTCGGGTTTTCTTCTGAAACAGTTGAATTACTGTTACCTATAGACTTATTAATTTCTTTTGCAGATGTATTTGCTGGTTCTTTTTTTATATCTTCATTTGCATTTATTGTTTGATTTTGAGCAGGAGCTGTTTGTGTTGTTGTGTTGTTATTTGTTGTTTGATTATTTGCATTGTTAGTATTGTCAATGTTTGCGGCAGCACCTGTTTGTGTATTATTTGTATTATCTTGTTCTTGATTTTCATTAGTATTAGTGCTTTGTGGAGTTGTAGCAGGTGTTGCAGTATCTTCTCCTGTTACTGATACGATTTTTGAATTAATAGAATTTAATGAAGTTAAAGCATCATTTGTTTCCGCAACAGCTGCTGTTGTTGCTTTTTCTGAAAGTTTTGCAGTTGGTTTTGTTGCAGTTTTTTCTGCATTACTTCCTATTGTCATGCTTTGAGAACCTTTATTTATGTTATTAAGGCCTTTTTTAATTTGGAAGCTCATTAACTGTTGAACACCAACAGTAACACGATATTTCCCCATTTTACCTAGATTAATACCGCTATTTGCTGTAAAGTTTAGGCGTTCTTTATATTGAGGGATATTTTCTTGAAGATATTTGCTGTTATTTTCAAGAGCTTGAGTTTCTTCTGGAATTGATTTGTTTAATTGAGTTTGTTCTTTTCTTGTGTCATTTTTGAATTCATTGACAGCTTTAGTTGATTCAGCTTGAATTGTAGCAATTTCTTTATTATTGTCAGAAATTGTTTGTTTATGAGTTCTTATTTTATTTTGAGTAGATTCATCTAGATTTTCTTCAGAATTATTATTAGAATTTCTGCTGTTAAGTTCTTCATCAATTTCTTCAGAAGATTTACCTGTTAAACTTTCAAGTTCTTTTTTTGCTTTTTCATTTTCTTGTTCTTTTGTTTTTATAGCATCTTGTCTTCTTGCTTCTTCTTCTTGGTATTCTTTTACAATTTTTGATATTGTTTTATTAGCGATTAATGCAAAAGATTTATCGCTTTTTGCTGATTTAGAAGCGTTTAACGCAGAGATTAATTGTTGAGCTAAGTCAGAGTTAATTGAATCAGCTTCTTCAATTAATGCATTAACATTATCATCAGTAATGATGAAATCTTCTTGTTGAGTATCATTTGTTTGTTCTGTTGCTTTTGTTTGATCTTGTTCTTCGTTTGTTGCAGAAATATTTTCTTGAGCTTCTGCATTTGTTTTTGTTTTATCAACAGTTTCTTCTGTAGTTTTAATCTCAGGAGAATTTTGTAGTTCTTCTGTTGGAGCTGTTGTTGTGATGCTATTTTCAACACCAAGAAGAGAAGCGATATCATTTACTGAATTTGTTGTTTCATCGCTGTAATCTTTAGTGTCATTTCCAATTTTAGTAGCTTCTTTAGCTAATGTTTTGCCATTTGCCATAGCAATAATAGATCTTAGAAGTCCTACTTCTTGTGTTGCAGTTTTTTTAGTTGTTTTGTAATTTGTTTTAGATGTGTAATCTGCTAGTGTATCACCTATTTCAATAGTTTCTTCTGCAAGTTTATCTCCTATTAGGGCTAAGATATTTATTTGATTTAAAGATTTAGCTATTTCATTTTTGTCTATTTGAAAATCTTCAGAGTCAGATTTTCTATCTTCTAGCATTCCGGTAATTTCAGCATAGCGTTTAGCTTCTGTATCTGATAATGCTTCTCCGTTATTTACTTTATCTTGTAATGTTCTCCATTCTCTGATTTGTTTTTCATATTCTTCCAAAGAATTTCTTTGGTCTTTCATTTTTTCAGCTAAATTACGTTCTTGTTTTTGTTTTTCCGGTAAAATAGACTCGATTTCTGCATTAATTTTGTCATTGTTTTCATTGCATTTTTCTATTTTCTTTTCTGCTTTAGGAATTAATTCTAAAAATGGTTCTTTTTCTGTAGTTTCAGTTGAATCTTCAGCTTCTTCTGCTTCTTCTCCATTAGACTCATAGTTTGTTGCAGTTGTTTCTAAAATAGTGCTTGCAATATTTACAATTTCTTTAGGAATATTTACACCATTATTTTTCATTCTCATGATTTCTTCTGCAGAGTATTGTGACCATACTGGATCAAGGATAATTCCTTTTTCCTTCGCATAGCCTTCAATAGTGTATTTCATATCAATGTATGCTTTTTTTGAATTTGTGGTATAAATTTTAACGTCTTTTTCAGTAGCTTCTGTTGCTCTTCCTCCGAAAGATCCGTCTCCAGTTTGTATTTTCCAATGTTTTTTTACTTTTTTTGTTCCAGATTCTGTGTATTGAGCATTTTCTCCGAAATAATATCCGTTTGCATCTATAATTTCATAACCTGTTTCATCTTTGTAATATTGTTCAAAATCATTTCTTTCATCGTTGTTCATTTGAGAAAAAAGACGTAATGCTTCAGTGTAACTAATTTCTTTCCCATTAGTTACCAAGTAGTAGTCTTGGTATATTTCATATTTATTTGGTACACTGTTTACTTGCATAGTAATCCTTTTTTCCTTTATCTTATTGTCGGTATTAGATAAGGAAAACTTTAATTTGTAACGGTTTTAAATTGCTCAAAATACTCAAAAACCGTATGAAATAACGATTCCATACGGTTTACAAAGTGTTACAAATTGTTATAAATTATTATAAATTATAAATGTTTTTCAATATTTGAAATTATTGTTGATTTAGGCATTAATCCTACAAGTCTTTCAAGTGCTTTGCCGTTTTTGAAAACTAAAATACTTGGAAGTCCGCTGATTGAATAATCTTGAGCCGTTTTTAAGTTTTCGTCAGTATTAACTTTTACAAATTTTACTTTGCCTGAAAATTCTTGAGCAACTTCATCTAAGATTGGACCTAATTTTCTGCAAGGTCCACACCAAGGAGCCCAAAAATCAACAACTACAGGTTGTTCTGATTTTAATACTTCTTGTTCAAAGCTTGCATCATTAATATCAACTGCATTTGACATTACATATCTCCTTACCTTTTTTATTTAACGGACTTATTCTAACACAGAAATTTTTTTTGTGCTATTATCTTAATAAGAACTCTATAGGATAAGAATATGGCTAGAAAAAAGATAATTGAAATTGTTCTCGATACCGAAACTACCGGTTTGGATTATACAAAAGAAAAAATGGTTGAGTTTGCAGCTGTGAGGCTTGAAAACGGGAAGATAAAAGATGAATTCCAGACTTTAATTAATCCTGAGCAACATATTAGAAAATCAAGTATGGCAATCCATGGAATTACTCCAGAAATGGTTGCAGATGCTCCGACTGAAGCTGAAGCAATGCCGAAAATATTAGAATTTATTGGAGATTATCCGATTGTTGCTCATAACTGTATTTTTGATTATTCTTTTTTGAATGAAGCAAGTCTTAGAACAACAGGAGATGAATTGAAAAATGCAAGAATCGATTCTCAGCAAATGTTTAAGGAAGTATACCCTGATTTACCATCTCATGGACTTGAGGCTTTAACTAACAAATTTAAAGTTGAGTTAAATAATCATCACAGAGCCATGGCAGATACTATGGGACTTGCATTAGCTTATCCTAAACTTAAAAAATTATATTTGCAAAAATATGATTGGGAAGTAAAACAGTTAGATAATGTTGAATATTTATTTGAAAGATTTTTGAGAATTCAGCAGACAATCACGACTTTACAATCAGAATTGCAGGATTTAAAATCTGTATTCAAATTATATTTTGAACAAGGTGGTGAACCTATTATTTCTCAGACAGGTGAAACTCTTATTTATAACTCAAAACAGTCATTTGGATATGATTTACATCAGATAAAAGATGTGTTGGAAGAAGTTGGAGCTTTTGAAAAAGCAGTTAAATTGAATACAGGATTTATTGACAGATTAGTTGGCGGTGGCAGATTAGATGAAGAAAAAAAAGAAATTATCAAAGATGCTCGTCAAGAAATTACGGAAACTAGAAACATTCAAATTATAAAGGCAGGAAAATAGATTATGTTAGCGAAATTAGCTCAATTTTTTAAAGAACCGCCTGTAAAAGAGACAATTCAGGATGGTGAAAAAGTTAAAAGTATGTATGCTCATTGGAGATTAAGAATTTTTTATGCTTGTTTCATTGGGTATACAGTTTTTTATTTATGTAAGAAAAATATCGCGGTTGCTTTGCCAGGTTTAAGTGCAGAGTACGGGTATTCAAATACGGAATTAGGACTTTTAGGAAGTTCTTTGTATTTGACATATGGTATTGGAAAATTTGTAAACGGAGTATTGGCTGACGGGTCAGATGTTAGAAAATTCTTACCTACAGCATTGATAATGACTGCGATTGCAAACCTTTGTTTTGCATTATCAGCAGTGTTTATTACTCCTGGACATGTTTCATTCTTTGGCTTACCTACAAATACTATTTTGTTATGGTTATTTGTATTTTTCTGGGGCGCAAGCGGTTGGTTCCAATCAGCAGGTTTTCCGGCTGTTGCAAAAAGTTTGACATATTGGTATTCAAATTCTGAAAGAGGTACTAAGTGGTCATTGTGGTCTTGTTCTCACCAGACCGGTACTTTCTTAAGCGTAATTGTATCAGGATTTTTGGTAGCACATTACGGATGGAAGATGGCCTTTTTTGTACCAGGGACTTTAGCAGTTCTTGTTGCAATTTGGTTGTATAACAGATTAAGAGATCGTCCACAATCTTTAGGTTTGCCAGATATTGAATCTTACAATAATGAACCTGTTGTTCAAAAAGTTGATTGTGGTGAAGATAACAGAACTTATGTTGAAATATTTAAAGAAAATATTTTGTATAACAAAACAATTTGGCTTTTAGCTATTGCTTATATTTTTGTATATATTATCCGATTTGGTGCAGAAGATTGGATGATTAAGTATTTAAGTGAAGCAAAAAGCAACTCTTTAGAATTAGCTGCAATGAAATTAAGCTCTTTACCATTAGTTGGTATTGTTGGTACAATTTGTGCAGGCTTAGTTTCTGATAAGATTTTTAAAGGACAAAGAGCTCCTGTAAATCTTATTTACCTTTTAGGTGTTGTAGTTTGTTTGGTATTATTGAAATTTAATACAATTAGCACTTTAGATTTTGTTCTTATCGGACTTTTAGGTGCATTTACATATGGACCTCAAATGATGATTGGCGGTTTATGTGCAGTAGAATCAAGTTCTAAAAAAGTTGCATCAGCGGCTACCGGATTTACAGGAACATTTGGTTACATAGGTGCTGTTTTATCATCAACCGGTACAGGATTTATGGTTGATAAGTTTGGCTGGAACGGTGCTATTGTATTTTGGGTATTCTCAGCATTAGTATGTATAGCAATTTGTACTGTATTAATGATTGATGAAAGAAAAAAACAAAATAATTAGAGCAAATAAAATAATAATAAAAAATCCTCTCAGATTATCGAGAGGATTTTTTTTGCGGTATTGTAAACCAAAAAGTGCTGCCTTGATGGAGTTTTGATTTGACATATAAATCGCCGCCATGAGATCTGGCAATTTTTTTACATATTGCAAGTCCAACTCCTGAGCCTTGTTTGCGTTTTAATTCACTTCTGTTTACTTGAGTGAAGAAATTAAATATTTTTGCAAGATCTCTTTTGCTAATTCCATCGCCTTTGTCTTGAATTTCAAATGTAAATTCTTTTTTATTGTTTAGGAATGTTACTATTGAAATAGAGCTGTTTTCTTTACTGAATTTAATAGCATTAGATATCAGATTATATACAAGTTGTTTAAATCTGATGAGGTCTGCTTTTATTGTAATATCTGATAATGTGTAATTAAATGTTATATTTTTTTCTTTCCTGATTTCATCGAAACTTAAAATTATATCGTCTATAATTTCTTTAGCTCTGATTTTTTCAGGTTTCAAATCAATTGTCCCGTATTCATTTTTTGTGTAATCCAAAATGTTTTGGATCAATCTCATAAGATATGCTGAGCTTTTAGAAATGTTATTTAAGTATTTTTCATTATCTGTTTTTTGAAATTTTTCTGCTAAAAGATCAGAAAATCCCATAATTGAATTAAGCGGAGTTTTGAATTCATGTGCGATACTTGCTAAAAATTCAATTCTTTCTCTGCCGCTTCTTTTTCTTTCTTCATATAGGGAAATTATTTCAAGCCTTGAATATATATATTCGAGTAATATATTTACGATTTCGATATTTTTTTTATTAAAGTTCTCGTCATCGCTAATCATTCCGATATATCCTAAAGAATTGTTTCTATAAATCAAAGGCTTTAGAATAATATTCTTTTTAGAAGTAAGCTCGAGGTATTCGTTTAAATCTTCCATTTCAAAATCTTTGTAGTAATCAAAAGCTATTTGCCTGATTTTTTTTACTTCTGATACTAAGTTCTTATTAGCTTTTAATTTCTCAGTTTCTTTAATTTTTTTGACTTCGATTTGATTAGTTCCCCAATTAATTAGACCTGTCCAGCAGGCAAGAGCTCCTGTAATATCAATAAATCCCTGATTAATAATTTCTGCTAAGGCTTTGTTAGATTTTGCCGAATTAATTTTTTTCAAAAATTTGTAAATTGCTTTCTTGTTCATTGTATAATTATACTATGAATAAAAAATTGTATGTAGTATCAGGCTCATCAGGAGTCGGTAAAGGAACTGTTTTAAAAGGCTTTTTATCAAGAAATCCTAATTTTATGCTGTCAATATCTTGCACAACTCGTGCACCTCGTGAAGGGGAAATTGACGGTGTGAATTATTTTTTTATGACAAAAGATGATTTTAAAGATTGTATAGAGAATGATAAATTTCTTGAGTGGGCAGAATTTGCAGGAAATTTTTACGGAACTAAGAAAAAATTTATAAACCAATGTCTTGAAGATGGAAAAGATATAATTTTAGAAATCGATACTCAAGGGGCTTTGCAGGTAAAAAAACAAATGCCTGAATCTGTTTTGATATTTATTTGCCCTCCATCGTTAGAGGATTTGGAAAAACGTTTGAGAGGCCGTCATACTGAAGATGAAGCGACCATTCAAAAACGTCTTAATGCGGTAAAAGAAGAACTTGCACGTGCTGAAAATTTTGATTATAAAATTGTTAATGATGATTTAGATAATGCGATTTCAGAGTTGGAACGCATTATAAACGGAGAACATGAAAAATGTTAAGCGGTAAAACAATTCTTTTAGGTATTACCGGAGGAATTGCTGCATATAAAATGTGCGAGTTAATAAGGATGTATAAACGAGCTAATGCAAATGTATTAGTCGTATGTACTCCTAATGCTTTGAATTTTGTTACAAAACTAACCTTACAGAATTTGAGTCAAAATGATGTAGCTGTAGAGGAATTTGATGTTAAGGATTTTAAGCCTGAACATATATCATATGCTGATTCTGCAGATATTATGGTTATAGCACCTGCGACAGCTAATACAATTTCTAAAATTGCTACAGGTGTATGCGATAATTTATTGACCTCAATTGCTTGTGCTTTTACAAAACCTATTATAATCGCTCCTGCGATGAATTGTAATATGTGGGAAAATCCGGTTCTTCAAGAAAATTTGCATAAGCTTCATTATGAAATTTTAGAACCTGAAAGCGGTTTTTTGGCATGTGGCTATGAAGGTAAGGGGCGTTTGTGTAGCCTTGATAAAATTTTTGACAAAACTGTAGAATTGCTCAATTACAAACCGCTTGAAGGGAAAAAAATTGTGATTACATCAGGAGGGACAATAGAAGATATTGATCCTGTAAGGTATATTTCAAATTATTCGTCAGGCAAGATGGGACTAGCTCTTGCAGATACTGCGAAAAATCTTGGAGCTGATGTGACTCTAATTACAACAAAAGATATTCAAAGAAGATACAATGTCATAAAAGTAAAATCTGCAATTGATATGAAATCAGCTGTTGAGAATGAGTTTGAATCTGCAGATTGTGTTATTATGGCTGCAGCTGTAGCTGATTATCGAGTAAAAGAGGTTGCTCCTCAAAAGATGAAAAAAACATCAGAAGATGAGATTACGCTTACTTTAGTAAAAAATCCTGATATTCTAAAAGAAATTTCTGCAATAAAAAAATCTCAAATAGTAGTCGGTTTCTGTGCGGAAAGTGAAAACTTAATAGAAAATGCAAAAGAAAAAATAGCTAAAAAGGGTTGTGATTTCTTAATTGCAAACGATATTTCAAGAAAAGATATCGGATTTTCAAGTGATTATAACGAAGTTACAATTTTAGATAAAAACGGAAATATGACAAAAATTGAAAGAGCTGATAAAGCGACAGTTGCGCGAAAGATTTTTGAGGCAATTTATGGATAAATATGAAATTGCAAAAAAAATTGAAAATTTTGCACCGCTTGAACTTGCAGAAAGCTGGGATTGTTCCGGATGGGGTGTTGATAGTTCTGTATCTGAAATAGAGAAAGTCATGCTCTGTCTAACTGTGAGTGATGATATTGTAAAACAGGCAAAAGACCAAAACTGCCAAATGATTATATCTCATCATCCTTTGTTTTTTGTCCCGTTAGCATGGAAGGATATAAATATATATAGTGCTCATACAAATATGGATAGAGCTGAAGGTGGTACAACTGATACATTAATTAAGTCAATTGGACTTGAAAAATCTTGTAATATCGGAGATTTTACAAGGTTAGTAACGTTGGATAAAGAAATTGATATAAAAGATTTTGTTAATCTTATAAAAAAGATTTCTCCAAATCTTCGCTATGTAAATAATTCTAATAAACAAAAGATAAAACAAATCGCATTTTGTGCGGGCAGCGGAGCTGAATTTATTCAAGAAGCTTTTGAATATGGTGCAGATGCTTTAGTTACTGGAGATTTGAAATTTCATACAGCTCTAGATAGCCCTATTATATTGTTTGATTTAGGGCACTTTGAAAGTGAGATTATGGTGCTCGATGTGTTTGAAAAAATTCTTAATTCATCAGTTTGTATAATAAAAGCTAGAGAAAAAAGTCCATTTATTCAAATATAAATATTGACATTAAACTTTTAGCGTTTAAAATAATAAATGTAACCAATAATATTGGGACGTCGCCAAGCGGTAAGGCACCTGGTTTTGGTCCAGGCATTCGGAGGTTCGAATCCTTCCGTCCCAGCCAATTAAAAGAAACCTATTAAAGGTTTCTTTTTTTATATGTTTATCTAAATATTAGATTTATCTCTTTTTTCTTGTAACGATTAGCAAAACGCCCAAAAGTATTAGCATGACTCCAATGCATATCCTTGTTGTCAGTTGCTCATGAAATACTAAAACTCCAAAGAATATCGCTGTTAATGGCTCTAATGCTCCTAAAATTGCGGTTGTTGTTGAGCCGACAAGTTTTATTGAAATTGTAATTGTCTCAAGTGAAATAATTGTAGGGAATATTGATAGTCCTATTGCTAAAAGCCAAAGGTATGGTTTATCTAAAACTTGTAATTGAGTGCAGAATTTTAAATTTATTATATAGACTATGAGTCCAAACAACATTACATAAAAGCTCATTTTAGCTCTGTTAATGTGTTGGATTGCTTTTATGCTTTTTACTCCAACAATGTATAATGCATACAAAAGGGCTGATAAAAAAACTATCCCAACTCCGTATAGATTTAAGCTCACTCCTGTTTTTCCATTGTATAAAAGAGCTATTCCTATTGAGGTTAATAATATTGAAGAAATAACCGTTTTGGTAATTTTTTCATTAAAAAACATTGCCATTATAATTGCAACTAACACAGGGTAAATAAATAAAATTGTACAGGCAATCCCTGCTTCAATGTAATTAAATGCATCATATAAAGTCAAGGAGGATAATGAGAAAAATATTCCGAGTATAAAAATCGGGATAAATTCTTTTTTCGTTAAGTGAAAAGACATTTTTTTCTTGAATTTCATCCATAGCCCGTAAATTATTACAGCTAAAGCATATCTGTAAAATAGTACAGAATTGACTCCAATGCCTGCTGCAAATAACGGCAGGGCAAATAAGGGGTTTGTACCATAACTGGCTGATGCAATTGCACCATTCAGTATGCCTTTTATACGTCTGTTCAATTTAATCTCCTCTGTAAAATAATCTATATTAAAGAGTTAAAAAAATCAATAAATTATTTTTTATAAATCAACATCAGATTCTTGGATAGGAGCACCTACAACTCTTTCAAGTTCAGCTGCGTTGATGTTGTAGTTAAGAAGATTTGAATAATAATCTAATTGAGCATTCAGGTAACTATTTTCAGCATCTTTAAATTCAATAGCGTCTCCAAGTCCGACTTGGTATCTTCTGAATGCTTGGTATTGACGTTCTTTAGCTTGTTGAAGTGCAAGTTTTGATACATCGATACTATCATGAGAATTTAATAGGCTTATGTATGCACTTTTTACTTCCAAGTAGACATTTTGTCTTTGTTGTTCATAATCAGCTACAGCTTTTTTATATGCAGCTTTAGCTTCATCTACTTGTTTTTTCAATAACATAAGGTTTAGTGCGTTATAGTTTAATTGAACTCCAAATTGATACCCATAATCGCTGTCAATTTGTCTTCCACCCTGATTATATGATCCGAATGCACTTAAATCAGGAGAAAATGCTCTTTTTGCACTTCTGATATTTAATTCAGCAGCGTCCATTAATTTCTTAGAAGCTAAAAGTGCAGGTCTTGATTTTTCTGCTGTTTTTAAAAGGTCTTGAAAATTTACATTGTATGCTTTTGAATTTAGCTTGTCTTTTAATATGACATTTTCTAATTCCGGAATACCTACAGCATTTGCAAGTTCTGCTGCTGCTAATTCTAATGTGTTTTTAGCTTTAATTAAATTAACTTTAGCATTCCCTAAGTTATATTCAGCTGTAGTTACATCTATTTTTGCTTTTCTACCGATATCATATTGAGCTTTAGCTTGTTTTAATTGTAATTCAAAGTCTTTTACTGTATCTTCATATACCGTTTTTTGAATTTCTGCAAATACAAGATTATAATATGCAACTTTTACATTGTATATTACTAACTCAATACTTGTTTCAGCATCATATCTTGATGATTCGTAAGTTTTTTGAGCAGAATCAGCCATTGATTTGGTTTTCCCAAAGTCGAATAAAAGCATATTTGCTGAAATTGTCGGCATATAATACATATTATATTTTTGAGCCATCATTCTAGCATATGAGCTTGACATTGTCATAAACATGTCATTTCGTGAATAGTTTACCCCAGCACTTATTGTTGGAAAATAATTTGACCAAGCTTGACCTACCATTGTTTTATATATTTCAGCATTGCTAATTGCTGACATAATTGTCGGGTGGTGAGTAATTGCAAGTTTTATACAGTCACTTAAGGTTACTTCTCCGTTCATTTGCGAATATTCTATTTTACTGTTAATTGCAGGGAATTTTGTTTCATACATTCCTTCTGCTTCTTTAGAAGATTCTTGTTGGGATTTTGCATTATATTTTATTTTTTTTATTTCATGTTTTAAATTAGTTTTTTCTTTTTCAGGTTTTACAATTTCAACTTTTTCTTTTGTTTCTTTTTCTGTTTTATCTTTTTTAAACCAGCCTTTTGCAAAAGTAGGGGTGGTTGAAAGTGTAAATATTGAACATATTAAAATTACATTTAAAATCTTTTTCATTGTATTTTATATCTCCAAATCTTTTTCACTTATTTCTTTTTTAGGGAATAGGTCTACAAATTCTTGAACGATTACATAGAATGCTGGAGTAAGAACTGCACCTAATGTACAAGCTGCAATCATACCGCCAAATACTGTAGAACCTACAGAAATTCTTGAATTAGCACCTGCACCTGTTGCAAATATCATTGGTAATACCCCGATGATAAATGCTAATTCTGTCATCATAATAGCTCTGAATCTTAATTTTGCAGCTTTTACAGCGGCATCTTTAACAGATAGGCCATGTTTTTCATGTTCTTCTTTTGCAAATTCTACAATAAGGATTGATTGTTTCGCTGCAAGACCTATTAATGTAATCATACCAACTTGTGAATATATATCAAATGATTGGTTAATCATCATTTGGAATATCAGCGCTCCTAGTGCTGCAATTGGAGAAATTAACAATACAGCAATAGGAATTGTGTAACTTTCATATAATGCAACCAAGAATAGGTATACAAATACTAAAGCCATACCAACAATCATTGCAGTTTGTCCGGAAGCTTCTTTTTCTTGAGCAGATGTACCCGACCAGTCAAATGTCATATCTGAAGGTAATACTTGTTTTGCAACATCTTCCATAGCATTCATTGCATCACCTGAACTTTTCCCTTCAGCCTGTTGACCTTGAATTTGTACTGATTTGTATTGATTATATCTTGTAATTGATGCTGTACCTACTGTTTGTCTTAATTTTACAATTGATAGGATTGGCACCATTACTCCATTGGTGTTTTTTACATAAATTCCTGATAAATCAGTTGCTTTGTTTCTGAAATTACTTTCAGCCTGCATTTGAACTTTAAATATTCTGTCATATTTATTAAAGTCATTTACATAATATGTACCAAGCATAGATGATAGTGTTGCGTATAATTCTTGTAAGTCAACGCTTTGAGCTAAAGCTTTTTCATAATCTATTTCTACGATATATTGAGGTACGTTTGCTTGGAATGATGTAAATACGTTTGATAATGTTGGGTTTTGATTAGCCGCTGATACTAGTTTATTTGCCCAGCTTTCCATTTCTTGAGGAGTGTATTCTCCTTGAGACAGCATTTGGAATTCAAAACCGCCCATCATACTCATACCATTGATTGCAGGAGGTGAAAAAGCTTGGATAGATGCTTCTTTAGTATTTGCTGCAACCATTCTTACTTTATTCAAAATTGTTGTATGTGCTAAATCCGTTTCTTCGCCTTTGATTTTCTTAGTTATCCATTTTATAGGAGTTATTTTTCTATCACCATATTCCAGTAACTGAATAATTACGTTTGCTTGATTAGATCCATCTCCACCAAATACTGTTAATTTTTCAGGGTTAATGCCTGGAATATCTTTTATTTCATTTACAAATTTTGTTGCTACTGCTTCTGTTCTTGATAATGAAGCTCCATCAGGTAAGGTAATACTTGCAATTAATACCCCTTGGTCTTCATCAGGGATAAAGCCTGTAGAAATTGTTTTAAAAGATATTAATGTTAAAAGTACTATACCTGCATAAAATATTGCAACAAGTTTTTTGTTATATACGAATTTTTTTACGTATTCCATATAAAAATCTTCAACTTTTGCAAACATATCATTAAATTTCACAACAAGTACAGATGTTTTCTTATTTATTCTTTCAATGATATTTTCAATATGTTTTAGGTAAGGGAATTTATTATAATCATGTTCTTTTTTCGCTTGTCCTAAGAAATGTGAACACATTGCAGGTGATAATGTTAATGCACAAAGTGCAGAAATTGCAATTGATACGGCGATACATACTGCGAATTGTTTGTACATTACACCCGTCATACCACCCATAAATATGATTGGTACAAATACTGCCATTAAAACAAGAGCCATTGCTACTAAAGCAAACCCTACTTCTTCCATTGTAAGTTGTGTTGCGATAATAGCTGATTTGCCTTCTTCCATATGGCGTTTAACGTTTTCAATTACAACGATAGCATCATCTACTACAACACCTACCGCAAGAACAAGAGCAAATAAAGATAACAGGTTAATTGTCATTCCAAATGCTTTCAATGCAAAGAATGTACCGATTAATGATACAGGGATAGTTGCACAAGGTACAAGCGTTGCCATTCCATCGCCTAAGAATAAGAAGATAATGATTACTACGATAATTGCTGTTAATAAAATAGTAAATTCAACTTCTTTCATTGATTCGTGAATGAAATCAGCATCATCTTTTACGTATAGAATTTTTATCCCGTTTGTCATTCTTGAATTCATTTCATTAACTTTAGCTTTTACAGCTTTTGATAAGTTAATTATGTTTGCGTCAGGTAATTGTGAAATAACTACAACTGCAGCAGGTTTACCATTTACAAGACCTAAGTTAGAATATGATTCTGCACCTAGTTCTACTCTTGCAACATCTTTAATTTTTACGTTTGAACCGTCCATATTTGAGCGGATAATTATATTTTCAAATTGTTTTACATCTACAAGTCTGCCTGGTGTTTTTAGGGTGATTTGTAGTGCTTGAGGATCATTTGTTGGTAATTGACCAAGTGCACCAGTTGCAACTTGAGTGTTTTGACTTGTGATAGCATTTTTGATTTCACTTGTAGAAACATTTAGTCCAGCCATTTTTTGAGGATCAAGCCATATTCTCATAGAATAATTGCCGCCACCAAATACGCTTACATCAGCTACACCTTCTACACGTTTTAATTCATCTTTAATATATATAGAACCATAGTTTGTTAAGTCAAGTTGTGACCAGTTGCCTGATTCAGGATATAGTGTAAGGATTATAGCACCTGAACCTGAAGATCTGCTTATTGCAGTTACACCAGTTCTTTGTACTTCTTCAGGTAATTGAGATTGTACCCTTTGAATTAAGTTTTGAACATTCATTAAGTTAATGTTTTTGTCTGTTCCAACTTTAAAGTATATAGTTAAACTATAGCTTCCGTCTGTTGATGTTGAAGACATATAAGTCATATTTTCAACACCGTTTAATTTGTTTTCCAATACGGTTGCAACAGATGATTCAATTACCTCTGCACTCGCACCTTGGTATGTTGCTGATACTCTTACTTGAGGTGGCGTAACATCAGGGTAACTTTCTTGTTTTAGGCTTAATATTGAAATTAAACCTAAAATTACGATACATATTGATATTACCAATGCAAAACGAGGTTTTCTTATAAAAAAGAATAACTTTTCTTTGTCAAATATTTTTTTCATACACTATATTTCCTGTTAATTTATAAATTATTATTGAGCTTTTTCTTCTGTTTTTTGTATAGGTTTTAATTTTTGTCCTTCTACTGCGATATTTTGAATGCCTGAAAGAACAATTGTATCATCGAGATTTAAACCGCTGTTTACTACCCAGTTGTTATCAATAGCATCTGATACTTTGATATTTTTCTTAACAGCTTTGTTATCTTCTACAGCCCATACATAGTATCCGCTCATAGCATCACCTTTTGTGCTTGCTTGAGGAACTGTCATATATTTAACCAATTTAGGAGCAGTTATTTTAACTTTCATATAAGCTCCTGGAACTAACCAGCCTTTTGAATTGTCAAATGTAGCTCTTAAAGTTACTGATCCTGAATTTTTATCAATTTTATTATCTACAAAATTTACTTTACCTATTTTGTCATACCAAGATCCGCCATCAAATTGAACTTCAACTTTTGCATCTTTGAATTTGTTACTAGCTTTCAAAAGTCTTACAAAGTCATCACTTTTTAAACTAAAAGTTACAAATACAGGGTTTACACTTGATATGTTAACTAAAGAGCCTGATGTAGCAGTTACGTAATTACCTTCTGTAATATTTACTTTTCCTATTCTTCCGTCAATTGGAGATTTTATTTTTGTGTAACCTAAATTTACTTTAGCTAATTCTAGTTGTTGTCTAGCTGCATCGTATAGTGCTTTATTTTGGTTTCTTGAAGCAAGGCTTTGGTCTACATCTGATCTACTAATTAAATCTTCTTTTACAAGAGCATTTGCTCTGTTTAATTCTTGTTGAGCATTTTTTAACAATGCACTGTATTGATTTACGTTTGCTTGAGAGTTATTTACTTCAATTTGATATTCTCTTGGATCGATTTGGAATAAAACTTGACCTTTTTTTACAAAGTCACCTTCTTTAAAATATTTTTTTAATAAAAATCCAGGAACTCTTGCAACAAGGTCTACTGAGTATTCTGCTTCTACTCTGCCTGTAGATTCTGCAGATACATTTACTTCTTCAATATGTGGATTTCCAACTTCTACTTCTTTAGGCATTGACATTGCTCGTCTTTGAGCAATTGCAGCAATAATGCCTGAAGTTTTGTTATATATTATTGGCACGATAATTACAGCCAAAATAAGTATACCCCATTTTTTTCTTGTCATTTGATATTTCATACTTCTCTCTCTCCAATTTTGTAAGGTAATCTGGTAGATTTTTCTACTTTAATCGTAAATTATTATCTTATTTCTGTCAATAAGTACATATTATAATCAATCATTTGCAGTATTACAGCTATTATAGGTTATTTTGATTAAGAATATTTTTTAAAGTTTCTGCAGATTTGTGAAGATTTTCTATTTCTGTTTTGTTTAATGATATTGGAATATGATTTTCTACTCCATTTATGCCAACAATTGCAGGCATACTTAAGACGACATCGTTTATTCCATATTCTCCTTGCATCATAGATGAAATAGGAAGGATTGATTTTTCATCTCTTATAATTGCTTCACAAATTCGTTTTACAGACATTGCTATACCGTAATTTGTTGCTTTTTTTCTTGAAATAATTTCATAAGCGCTATTTTTAACATCTTCTGCAATTTTTTCTGTAGCTGATTTGTGGTCATAATGACCTCTCATTTCGCAGAATGTATTTAATGGAACTCCTGAAATATTTGCGCTACTCCAAGCTGCAATTTCACTATCTCCATGTTCGCCAATAATGAATGCATGAACGCTTCTACTGTCTATATTTAGATGTTGTCCTATTGCATATTTTAATCTTGCGGTATCTAGTACTGTGCCAGAACCTATTACTCTATTTTGAGGTAATCCGCTCAATTTATGTGCGACATAAGTTAAGATATCAACAGGATTTGAAACAATTAGTAAGATTCCCTTAAAATCTCTTTTTGATATTTCGGGGATTATTGATTGAAATATTTTGATGTTTTTTTCTACCAAGTCTAGTCTTGTTTCTCCAGGTTGTTGATTTGCACCTGCAGTGACAATTACTATTGCAGCATTATTAATATCATCATAATCCCCAGCATATATTTTCATTGGTCTTGCAAATGGGATACCATGGCTAATATCAAGTGCTTCTCCTTCTGCACGTTTTTTGTCTGCATCAATCATTACTATTTCAGTAAATAGCCCGCTTTCCATTAAGCTGAATGCAGATGCTGATCCGACAAAGCCACAGCCTATCATAACAACTTTTCCGTAATTTATACAATTTGAACATCCTGTAGTATTTTCCATAATATCCCTTTCTTATATTTATATTATTGTAAGTATCTTACTACATATATAACGTATTTGTAAATCTACTATATGTTATTTCTTGTTTACTAATTTTTGAATTGTTGATATTTTTAGAAAGAGTTATTATAATAATCTTATGGAATTTAATATAGAAGATTGGTTACAGGATTTTACTAAAAAGTTATTTGATCAATTTAATTCTCGTATAAAGTTTGTAGGTCTTCAAGGAAGTTACAAGCGTGGTGAAGCAAACGAGAATAGTGATGTTGATATTGTAATAATTTTAGATAGATTAAATTTTGAGGATTTAGTTGAATATAAAAAAATAGTTCATTCAATGCCTTTTTATGAAAAGGTTTGCGGGTTTATTTCAGGTGAAAAAGAAATTTATAATTGGCCAAAACATGATTTATTCCAATTAGTGAATGACACTATTCCTTTGCATGGCAGTTTATTTCATTTTATACCTGCTTTAGAAAGAGCGGATATTGTAAATTCTGTTAAGATAAATTCTGCAAATTTGTATCACCAAATGTGCCATGGATATTTGTTTGAAAATAAAGATATGGAAGTTTTATATCAAGGTTATAAATGTGCATTTTTTATTTTGCAGTCGATTTATTATCTTAAAAATTCTGAATATATGGGATCTAAAAAAGAACTATTGATGGAATTGGATGGTGAGGATAAAGAAATTCTTCTTGTGAATATTAATTGGAATTCTTTAGATATTATCGGTAATACTGATTTTTATTTTGAAAAAATTATAAATTGGGCAGGCATGCATATTTAATTTTTTGAATTTGCTATTTTGTTAGGAATTGCTATATCTTTTTTTAGTTCATTTATGAATTCGTTTGTATATAAAAAACCAAGATGAGCACCGTTATTCAGAATTACAGTTTTTTTGCCTGTGCATAGTTTTAACTTTTTTAATTGACTATGGTTTACTAAATAGTCATTTAAAGAATGATATATTTTATAATTATTGTTATTTTGCAGATAGTCTGATAAAGATAGGATACTTGAATCAAATCTTAAATCTTCAAGTGTTTTGTAAGTATTACCAAGCACATATTTCCTTACATAGTCTTCATAATTCATATTATAAATTTTTTCATAGATGTCAGTTTTTTGATTTTTTTTAGTTTGTTCAATTGTAAATATCAAATCAGACAATTTTTGATGCATTACAAAACTTGTAATCAAAAGTCCTTCTTCTTCTGTGAATGGAAGTGCATTTATGTTGAAATTCTTGTTATCTTCTTTTTTCTCTACAAGTTGGACTGCTTTCGCGGCTGTTTTAGCTGCGGTATTTTTTAAGTTTTCAGTGTTTCGATCCCATTTATCAATGCCTTTGTCTATCTGTTCCATAGCATATACAAGCTCAATAGGAGGACATATTGAAATGTATTTTGTAATATTTAGCGTATTATTTTTATATTCTTTATCTGCTACAAATAAAGTTGTAAGAGCTCCAAATGATGTTCCGATTAAGACTTTTTCTTGGAATTTACAGTTATATTTTTTTTCAAGTTGATTAATTATTTTTGCTGTTATAAGTCTTAAATATTCTGCATCTTGAGATGGTATTCCTGGAGCATAATTATCAGGCATACTTTTTACAAATTCCCATTGAAAATGACTTCCTTGGATTATTACTGAATACCCTGCATCGTAAAATAGTTTTGCAAATACTGCAGAATGTTCTGAAACTATTCCTTCCCCAATTGACGGATAGATTATTGCAAGCGGGGAATTTTTATCTTTTTGTAGAATATATTTGAATTTATAATTTTCTTTTTCAGGAGTAATATTCACAGATGATGTTTTTATTTGTTTGGTAAAACATCTGTTCCAAATCGACATTTCATTCCAAATGGATTTGTCTTTCTCAGGAATATCAAATAAGGCAGTCCTCATAGAATCAACTACTGGATTTTGAGGATTGTAGTCAAATAAGAGCATATCTGCCATAAGTTGAGAATTTTCAAGGTTATAACTTTTCAATATAATATTATCAATATTTGTTCCGCCTTTTAAAATTTCTGCAACAGTCAGCTTTTCTTCGTTATTTATTTCGTTTTTATTTTGCTCTTTTATATCAAGAGTACTTTCATTATTATTAATTTTATTATTGGCAATTTCTTCTTGTGCGGTTTCAAATCCTTTTGTTAAAATTTCTTTTCTATCAAAGTTATTTGATTTAATGTGATTTTCAACGCCATACATTTTTTTTGCGATATCATAAGGGTCAGCATATGTCGATTCTACCATTTTGATAAGAGGTTGCATTTTGCTTGTTCTGTTGACTGTTAAACCTGCTTTTACCATAGCTAATACAGGAGTCCCTACGTATGTTGTCGGGTTTAGTGAAGTGTCAAGAATTTTCCCTGCAATCCCTCTTGCAGTTGTGCCATTCATTACAGGGAGAACAAGATAGGAGCCAGAATTACATTTGCATTTTGTAAGAGCTTGTTCCATATCCTCATTTATTGGATCGATTTTAAAAATCTTTTTCGCTGGGTCAAACATTCCCCCTAATCCAAGTGTTGTGTTTGTAAAAAATCTTGCAGTTTCACTTTTTGTCGTTTTAAAATCTTTTTGGATAAGGCTGCTAACTAATCTTTTTGGGTATTCTATGTTTTGATATGCACTTTGAATTCTTTCGATCCCGTATTCAGGTAAAATAGAACACCATAGAATATGTACTGGTCTTATTGCATATTTGTTTAATCCGAGGTTAAATGCAAAAACTTTTCTGTTAAATTTTTCATACTTATCAGGTCCTAAATAAATGTATGAATAATCAGGAATTTTGCCTTGTTGTTTAATCAATTCTTCACTGTTGGTGATGTTTGTTGTAATTAGTAAAAAGATTAGAGTTATAAAAATTTTTTTTAACATTGTTATCCTGACTTGTTTTCTGATTGGGTTTCATATTATTGTGTTTTGTTGATGAATAAATGGCATTACTCGTTAGGGTATTTTTTGTGATATTATTTTTTGCAAATAAGGAGAGAATATTATGAGCGAAAAAGAAAAAATGTTAAGTGGTCAATTGTATGATGCAAATTATGATAAAGAGTTAATAGATGAGAGAATGCATTGTAAGTGTCTATGTCATAAATATAATAACCTTTCTCCTGATAATGTGGAAGAAAGAAAATCTGTATTAAAGCAATTATTAGGAAAATCCGGAGAAAATTTTTTAATTGAACCTGACTTTAGATGCGATTATGGTTATAATATTGAAATTGGTGAAAATTTTTATTCCAATCACAATTGCGTAATTTTAGATCCAGCAAAAGTTAAATTTGGTGATAATGTATTTATTGGCCCAAATTGCGGATTTTATACAGCAGGTCATCCTTTAGATGTTAAAACTCGAAATGCAGGAATTGAGTATGCTTATCCTATAACTGTCGGTAACAACGTTTGGATTGGGGGAAATGTATGTGTAATGCCTGGTGTAACAATCGGAGATAATGTAGTGATAGGTGCAGGAAGTGTTGTAACAAAAGACATTCCATCAAATGTTGTAGCAGTTGGTAACCCTTGTAAGGTTTTGAAAAATATTGTATAATCAGTAAAGTATATATGTGAAAGGAGCATTAGATGAAAAAGATTAAATTACTTGCAAAACTCGGGGGGGGGGCAATTTAAGGCTTTCTACACTAGGGTTTACGCTTTCAGAGGTATTGATAATATTAGGAATAATCGGTATAGTCGCAGCAATGACTTTACCAAGTTTGATTAATCATTATAGAGATCGGCAAATTCTTTCACAGTTCAATCATGCAGTATCATTATTTTCAAATGCATTTACTCAAATGGCAAATGATAATGGTGGGGATTTAAGAAATTTATATGGTCCTTGGAATGATTTTCGTCATTTAGGTCAAGATTTTTATGCACAATATTTTAAATTGTTAAAAATGTGTATCCCATATGGTTCGTATAAGGATTGTGTTCCTTATACATTTTATGCTCTAGATAAAAAAACAGAAACGTATAATGATGTTTGTGGTATTTGGACGCAAGTTGGAATTCTTGAAAATGGTATGATTTTTTGTTTAGGTATGCCTGGAGTTGGGGATGAATTTACATTATCTGTAGATTTAAATGGCGCAAAAGGCCCTAACACTATGGGATATGATGTTTTTAAGTTTTTTATTACGGATGCAGGAATAGTTCATCCTAGAAAAGCTCCTGATGGAGGAGTTTGTGAATTAAGATTTAAAGGCAATCCTTATAATGGATATAAATGTGCAGAGTGGATACAAAAATTTCAAAATGTTGATTATTTGCATTATGAGAAACTTAATTGGACATCAGGTGAGCATTATTAAAATGTAAAATTTTTATACAACGATTTTGTATTAATATATTGAGGTTACAAAAGATATTCACTCAAATGTTGTAGCAATTGGTAACCCTTGTAAGGTTTTGAAAAATATTGTATAATCTCTAAAGGATAAATATGAAAGGAGCAGTGGATGGAAAAGATTAAATTATATGGAAACTTCAGGGGGGGGGGGCAATTTAAGGCTCTCTACACTAGGGTTTACGCTTTCAGAGGTATTGATAACATTAGGAATAATCGGTATAGTCGCAGCAATGACTTTACCAAGTTTGATTAATCATTATAGGGATAGACAGATTCTTTCACAGTTTAATGCAGCTGTATCTATTTTTTCAAATGGTTTTACACAAATGGCAAATGATAATGGTGGTCAATTAACTAATTTATTTGGTCCTTGGAATGATTTCCGTCATTTAGATCAAGATTTTTATGCTCAATATTTTAAGTTATTAAAAATGTGTATCCCATATGGAACATATAAAGATTGTGTTCCATATAAATTTTATGCTTTGGATAAAAAGACAGAATCTGCAGAGGTATGTGGGACTTATTCTCAAGTCGGAATTCTTGAAAACGGTATGATATTTTGTTTAAATATGCCAAATGGTCGAGATGATGGTTGGGAAGATAGATTTACTTTATCTGTTGATTTTAATGGTGCCCAAAGACCTAATGCTTTAGGATATGATGTGTTTAAGTTTTATATAAGTAATACTGGTACACTTCGGAATGTTAAGGATTTAGGTGCCAGTAGTTGTGATATAAAAGGTAATGGTTCTGGACGGAATGGATTTAGATGTTCTGAATGGATACAAAAATATCAAAATGTAGATTATTTACATCATTCTTATCCTAATTGGGCTGATGAATGGAAGGAATAATAAAAATATTCAAAAAGGCTTTCATAGTTTTATGAAAGCCTTCCAATAATTGTTATTTTTAGAAAATTTTTCTTCTATAATCCTAAAGCGTATTTGTTGCTTATAGACACCATATCCATTGCGTTAAAAATATTTTGTTGTGTATTTTGAACAGAGTCTACTCTATCAGAAAGACTTGCCAATTGAGCTTGATATCCTTGAGCAGCTGATATTTTAGATTGATCCCCTGAATCCAGCATAACCTGAATTTGATCGGAAATATTATCTATAATATCGTCTAAACTGTCATTAGATGAAACGCTTACTCCAACTGCGGATGCAAGAGTTTTTGCTTCTGATAGAAGTTCTTGTTCTGATGAATTACCTCCTCCTTGTTGTTGTCCTGAATTTTGTTGCTGTTTTGTCGCTTCAGCTTGCGCTATTAAACTTTGAGCTTGAGCTTCCGATGTTACAGTTGTCGGGTTAATACCTAATGCTTCCAGTTTTAATTTGGTAGAAGAACTGAGTTCTTCGCATTTATAGGTTGACATCGAGGCAGCTTGAGCACTACTGATTGAACTGATAGATGACATACCCACATCCTTTCAATATTCTTACTTTCTACTTTTTGTTTAATGACTTTTTTCTTAAAGTCAATTTTTTTGACAAGATTATTGACGGATATTTTGGTTTAATCTTTATAATTTTAGATTATAATTTTACATTTCTTAAATTTAACTTGATGCCAAATTCCAGAAAATAGTAAAAGCTGTATTTTTGTGTTATGATTTTAATGGAGTTATATTATGAAAAAGTTACTTATATTGTGTTCTATATTATTAATGATGTCTTCTAGTGCTTATGCAGCAGGGAAATATGTTAAAATTGTTCCTGAATTTTTACAGCCGACTCAGACGACAAGTTATGAGAAAGTTAATGAGACCCTAGCTGTTATTTTTAGCAAGATTAGACCGGTGATTAATACTGAAAAGTACCCAAAATATTATCATGATTTTACTTTGGTAAAAGATGATGGAACTCAAAATAAAGCATATCACTATGTAAAAAATGGTAATGCTGAGTTAATTTATAATGTTGACACAAATGAATTAAAATATATATCTTTCAGACGTCCTGAACTTATGAAGTGCAGAATTTTATATGATTATCCATCTGGAAATTTGCACGCAGTACAAGTTTTTGTCTCTGATAAGGAATCTTATGTATTCAGTTCTGATGGTAAATATATTGATTACACTCCTTATGTAAAAGAAGTAAAAGAAAAAGTTGTAAAAAATTGGAAAGTTCCTCCAAGAAAACAAATAGATATTCTTGCAAAAGGACAAAAAGATTTGTTAGTTCAAATGGCATTGACTCTTAATAAAGACGGGTCTGTAAAAAAATGCAAAATTTTAAAATCATCAAAAATTAAAGCTCTTGATGATAATGCAGGTGCTGCAATTAAGGCTGCTGCTCCATTTAAACCTTTTCCAAAATATTTCTTTAATGATGAAATTGTGATTATTTTGAATTTTAATTTTAGTTTATAGAAATTTCATAATCTCCATTATTAATTTTAAAATTCATTCTAATTGTTTCCCCGTTGTATTCATCCGGTGGAGGTGTAAATCTTGGCACGCTCATCATCATATAATAGACAGTGTCATTAAGGCCTTTGTTCGATGATTCTTTTGTGAATTTTCTATTTATTAACTTGCCTGATTTATCTACTGAAAATTGGATAGAGCACTCGCCTGAGCCTTGAATACTCCCAACTGCAAATTTAGAAAATAAAGCTGCGCGTAAGTGATTTTTATATCTTAACATTTCTGGACTATTAGGATTATATAAAGGCTTTTGTGATTTTGTTTGAATGTCTGTTTTTGGTGAAATGTTCTGTACTTTTGGGGTTTTATTTTGAGAAACATCTTTTATGCGCCTGGCATAGTCAACAGGCGTTGACGTTAACGGAATTGTGTTTTGTGCGTTAACTTCCGACTGTTGTCCTTGAGTTTGTGGTTGATATATTGGAGTGTCATCCCAAATTTTATCGATATTTGGGATTGTTTTGTTAATATTTGTTTGTGGTTTTGTTTGAGCTGCTTTTTGTTTTTTTGTAGGAGTATTACCAATAGGTATTGACCATATTATAATTGATAAAATTATACATAGCGCAAAAAATATTCTTGATACAAGTTCCGATTTCTGCTCAAGTGTAAGAGGTGCTTTTTCTTTTTTTACACTAATTTTGTCTTCAATATAATCAAATGTGTTATTCCCGCAATCGCAGTATTCGACTTTTTCTCTATATTCTGTTTTACATTCTCTACATCTATACATAACAAGATTATCCTATCATAAATAAACTCAATTTATAAATCCCGAAAAATATTATTGCAATTATCATCATTATAATTATAATTGCAGTTTGTTTTATAATTTCAAACTCTTTTTTTGCTTGAATATATTTAAAGATAAATGGGATTTCTATTAATAAACAAAAGGATATTAAAATAATTTTAAGCATTTATTTACTCCTTTTGAATATAATTTTTTCAAGCATAATTGTTTTGTGCATTTGAGGTTTCATACTCATAGTAATTGTTGTTACTAAAGCAAGTAGTATTAAAATAATAATTGTAATTATTGCAATTTTCGTCACATTCATTAATATGTTATCCTTTCAAAATCAGAGAAATTGTTAGGCGTAGAATATCTTTCTTCTAGTCCTATAAAGAAATAACCTTGTACGACTGTTGATTTTCTTTGAGTTCCTTTTGGAAAATTTAGAATAGGCTGCTTTTGCAATTTTGAGATTGCTGTTTTTACATTATTTCTAGCAACATCCATATAATTAGGATTTGAACAGTCAACTTTTATATTGGAAACATTTCCGAATTTATCAACTACAAAGTTGAAAGTAAACATTGTGCCTAGTGGCGCGTATTCAATATTTGAATTTCTCATTATTTGATTTTGGACATTACTCCTCCATTTGTTCCAAGCAATAATTTCTTCTTGTTCTGTCATGTAAGGATTTTTTAAAGTACTGTTTGGGTTTAAAGTATCTTGTTCTGGAGTAACATCATTCAAAATTTGTTTGAGAAGTTCCATCTGTGATAAACTAATTTCTTTATTATTGTTATTTTGGATATCATTGTTTGGTTGAGTTAGGTTAATATTTGTAGTTTTTGTTTTTATTTCTCTTGATTCAGTTTGTTGTACAGGTAATTTTGTTATTTGTTGGTTTGATTGTTGAATATTAATCTCAGATTGTTTAGGAACTGTTTGGATTTCTTTTACATTTACAGCCTTATTTACTGGCATGTTTTTGGGTAAATTATCACTAATTCTTGTCAGTTTAAAATGTTCATCTTCAATAATTAACGGATGATGCATTTCTGGATGAAATTTTAGTGTTAATATTGTTACAATAATAAATGAAATTATTACAAATACTTTTAAAAAATCCATAATTAATCTTTATCAACTTTTGCTAACAATTCATCACAAGCGTAGATATCAAATTTAGTTTGGCTTAACATAAGTGTCTCTGCAATTAATAGAGCTGTTGGTACAAGTGCAGCAACTAAACTTAAAAACATTCCTTGCATATCTCCACCAATTTCTGTCATAAAATATGATACGTTCATTGCAAATTCAATAAATATAATTGCACAAGCTATTGCAAGGGATCTGTTTTTTTCAGAATTTAATTTTCTTACACCTTCAAGTCCATATATTGTAACTCCGTGGTGCTGGTAATCAGAAAAACCGTCTTGTTTAATTACTTGTGAGCCTTGAATTTTTTTAGTACAGAAAAATGCATTTACAAAAGAGAAAAATGCAAAAATAATTAAAAATGTTGCAAGAGTCAAAAATACAGGACTGATTCTTAACCCTGAGATTCTTACCCAACCTGCTGCTTCAGGAAAGCACATCGCAAGAGTATTTGATACACCATAAGCTAAAAATGGGGCTGTCAAAATACCTACAACAGTTTCTCCTACAGATTTTAATTGAAGATTAAACATTTTATCTTTGATATATTGCAATTTCGAATTACTTAAACTGTTAATATATCTTTCAATCCATTGTCTGTATGATTTTATAACACTTTCAAAATCTTCTCTATATTCATATTTATCAAGTGTCATTGCCCATTCCATACCGTTACATTTGAAATATCCGCAGCTTATTGCAAGAACTGCCATTATACCTGAGAAAAAGAACGAAATGAAAATTGCAAATGTCATAAAATCATTCAAATTCATATAATAAATAAGGTTTACGACATAAATTCCAAGTACAAATATTAATGAGAAAATCAGCATAAAACTTTGTCCTAATTTTGCTGATTTAGACATTTCTTTTTGAATATTACTTTGTAAATATAGATAAATTCCTTGTTTTAAAAGCAAACATATTCCATAAATCAAAATAGTATATACGCCCCAAACTTTTATATTAGTCGGCATATGTAAAAAGTTTGCTGATTCTTTGATTTCAAGTCCCATAAGGTAATTTGAAACACCAAATGCACATACCATAGAACTTAAAAACATAGCTATATGTAAGAAGATGCTTGTTTTTGAATTTGTTGATAATTTTTGTTTTAAATCATTGATATGGAAAGCTACTTGTTTGATAATTGCAACACGAGCATCTTCCAAATCTTCTTTTTGTTTTTCAAGTTTAACTTTCGTAATTGCATTTACATCTTTTCCATACAGTTTTTTTATATCTTCTTCAGTCAAATCTTCTTTAGCGATTGAGGTTATTGTTTTAGTATTATTAACAGGAGCTTCTGCGATAATTTTTACACTTAAAAATTCATCTGTATCTGCAAACATAAGCTTGCAAACGCTACTAACCTCCACACGTTTAATAGGTTGGCCTTTGAATAAAACTTTGTCACTTTTAAATGTGTTAATAATAACACATTTGTTTTCTGAAAATTTATATTCGAGTGTTAATAAAACATCATATCCTGTATTTAAAATAATGTCGCAGTTTGGATTTGTACCAACATTTATAACATCTTTGTTGAATACTTTTTCACCTTGTGAAGTTGATATTACTATAGCCATTAATTATCCTCTTTTGTTTTTAATTTAAAACTTTTTATCTCCCTAATGCGTGAAGAAATCTTCTAATTGATTTATCAATGTTTTGTTTTGGAGCAACAATCAAGTGATTTTCTCCTAAAACTGGTGTCAGTTTTTCTTTTACTAAATCAAGTTTTGCAGGGTGTGCATCTAAAAACATCATTGAGATGTCAGGTGCATATTTTTTTACGTTTTGAACATTTTTAGGTAAAATATCCCAGTTAATTTGTTTTTCAATAGCTCCCTCATTTTCAAGATCACCAATTACAACAACAGCAGGTACATAACCATTCTTTTTCATTGTAAGTGCATGAGAAAAAGCTTTTTTTAAACCAACGCCATATGCAGTGCCATAATCTTTTTCATCATATTTTGTGAAAGCATCCATTGATTTTGTAATAGTGCTTCCATTCATTGGACTTCCTTCATAAATAAGGTATGCATCCTCTGATACTCGTAAAATTTTAATTTGATCCTCAGGATCTAAAAGGTTACAAATCTGTCTTAAAGTTTTTTTCTGATCAGGTAAATACTTTTGGTTAGATGCAGATGAATCTACAACAAAAATAACAGCTGCAGGATGAAAATCATCAACTTTAATCTGTTTTAATCCTGTCCAGATAAATTTTAAAGCAACTGACAGTATCAGTATTAATAATCCTAATGTAACCAATCTTTTATTTAATTTCATATTGTTGTCCAATTATAAAAACTATTTGCTAAAAATAATATATCATATTTTTAGACTTACTGCAATGATTTATTGTAAGGAGTTGTATTTAGCGGTTGACTTAGCTTTAATTCAATTGTAGTACCATCAGGGATATCAACATCTTCGCCTCTTTGCAATGCTCCTCTAATGCTACCACCGGCAGCTCCAAGCCCACCATATATTAACATATTTCTACCCCAGTCATCACCACCGCCTATTGCAGTAAAAATGGTTCCTACTACCATACTGCCTAATGCCCCGATTAGCATATCTCTTGTCATTTTTTTTGCACGTTCACTTTTTTCTTCTATATAAATTTTTTCTGTAGAGATTGCAATTATATTACCATCAGTGGTGATAATTTGATTGAAATTAATTTCTAAAGCTCCGCTTCCATAAGCATATCCTGCATTTTTTGCATAAGTCGCATTCCCATATACAAGACTTCCTGCAGGCGCAATAAGTAGTCCGTTATATACAAAATCTTTTGTAAGAGAGGCAATTAGTCTGTCATTTTTTTCAAGACTTCCTGAATTAATTCCTGAATCAAATGTTATATAAAAAGTTGTACCTTCAGGAATTTCTATTACAGAGCCTGTGAGAGTTTTATTGGGTATTGTTTGTGTTTCAAGATTAATAGGTTTTTCTTGATTTAATTCTATTGGTGTGTAATTAGATCTTTCTATATTGTTGTTTTTTATTTCTGTTTTATTTCGTTTTTTTGAAAAATCTGTATGATTAAAATTCGTTTGTTGAAATCTTTGCTTGTCAAATTCTGCTTGAGCTTCGTCTGAAAAATCATATTCAGCAAATGCAGGAAGAAAGATAAATTGAAAACATAAAATTAAAATTAAAAACTTTTTCATTATTTATATATTATAATAGATTGTTGAATTATTACAACATCTTTGTTATAATCTGTCATACAAGAGAGGGGAATTATGGAAAAAATATTGGAATTATTAGCGGTTGTAATCAGCGCATATATAATTGGATCTATACCTACAGGGTATATAATTGTAAAAGCTTTTACCGGGGAAGATATTAGAACTATTGGTTCAGGTTCTACTGGTGCCACTAATGTGAAAAGAGTTATGGGTAAAAAATGGTTTTTTATAACTCTTTTATTAGATGCTTTTAAAGGAGCTTTGCCTGTTGTATTGGCTGCAATGTTTGCAAAATCTTTTACAGGAATAGGATTGTTGCCGGTATTGGCTGCTATTGCTGTAATTCTAGGTCACAGTAAATCAATATTTTTAAAGTTTACAGGTGGTAAATCTGTAGCATCAGGAGTTGGAACTATTTTGGCTCTAAATTGGCAGGTTGGATTAATTATTGCTGCGATATGGGCAGTAATTACATTTTTCTCAAGATATGTATCTGTAGGCTCTATTATCGCTTTAGCTCTTTCTCCTTTTATTATGTGGGCGTTTAAAGCTCCAATCGCTTATGTAGGCTATTGCACATTAGGAGCTTTGTATATAATATGGCTTCATCGTTCAAATATTCAAAGACTTATTAAAGGTGAAGAAAATAAGGTTAGATAAATGGATTTTACTTTTTTATTAATAGGTTTAGGTATAATAATCGTTCTTTTTATAATCGGAAAGATTTTTGCAATTTTAACAAAAATCTTTTTGGTTATAATTCTTGTCGCAGCTATCGCTGTCGGATTTTTCTTTTGGCAGAATAACAATAAAGAGATTAATCCTCAAAAAACAAGTTATATTACTTCTTCTTTGTTCTATCTTTAATATAGTTGATTAAAAGGCTTATTCCTAATCCTATAGTTGCACCACCTAGCGTTTTTAGTGCAATTTTAAAAGGAGCTTCTTTTTTTATGATGTTTTTTTGTTGTTTGAAACACTCTTTATTTCTTGTTAAAAAGTTTTTACGTTCGTTTTTTAGTTTATTTATAATTTCTCTTTCGTGTTGTTCACAATTTTGTTTTGTATTTATTTTATCGACTTTTCTAGCAAGTGATAAAATATTTTCATATAACTCTTCTCTTTTTAATTCAGATTCTTTACTTTCTGTAACTGTTTTTAGCCAAACTTTGTAAGTATTTCTATTTTGAAGCAATTCGTTTTTTGTGTTGAAAATTTCTTTTGTTCCCCAAACTATTCCACCTGTAGATGCAAGTATTATATTTTGTTTTGGATTATTTTTATTGTCTGAAGAACTAATTTTTGGAATCATTTTATTAGCCTTTAATCATTTTTGAAAGTTTTGAATTATTTGTAAAATTTATATTTTGTTGTTTAGTTTCTTGTTCATTATTATCTATTTTAGTTTCTGTATTTTTAGGTGCAACTTCGTAAGATTTTATTGAACGTTTACCTGTTAATCGTTTCATAAAGTCATAGTATTTTCTAGTGAAGCCTGTTGCTTTGTCTTGTTTTTCTTCAAGAGCAATTAATTGATCTCTTGAGTGTGTTCCTACTGCAATACCTACTGATTTTCTTGTCAACCATTCACCTATTGTTGTATTTGTGAATGTAATCCAGCTCATTCCGAATAATGATTGGTGATATTGTTTGCTGAATGTGTTGTTGAATAGGTCAATTAATAATGTTTGATAGAATAATCTTGAACCTTCTTGTACAAATCTTTCTTTGAATTTTGTTTTAGCCCCTTCGACATCGTTCCCGTTTGATTTCAACATTACCATGTTGTAGTTATCTGTCATAAGGAACCAGATTGTAGCTGCCAGAGCTGCGTTTTTTGCAAGATTTGATAATTCACTGTTAGATACGTTAGACATTGTATCAACGTTAAAAGATTTTAGGATATTGTCTTTTACATAATCTTGGAATTCTTTTGGTGATAAGTTCTTTTTAGCTGCTTGATGTCCGATGTTTTCAATACTTGTTGCAAGAGATGATACGTTTGAAATTCTTCTTAGTAATTCTTCTTGATCAGCTGATAATTTTGTATTTTTTGCAATTTTGCCGTTTGAAACATTTTGTATAAATTCTTCAAGAGCTTTTGTGTTTGGAATATTTTTTTCTTTAGCATAATTTTCTACAATTGTGCTAAGAGTATTTTTATCACTTATGTCTAATTTTAAGAAACTTGATTTTTTACTTATTGATTTAATTGCATCATCAATTACTGTGTATGGTAATGTACAGTATTTCCATACAAATTTGAATGGAGCTAAGAAGAAGTTTACGAATGGTTTAATTTTCTTATCTTTTGCTCCAAGACTTATTGTTCCGTCAGGATTTGTTGCTGTTTTTGCGATGTTTCTATATTCTTCAGCTAAATTATTGAAGCCGTTTTTATCAAGAACTTTAGTGATTTCATTGAATTTTTCTTTTGAAATTCTGTAATCCTTAATTTGTGTTAAATCATTATAATGTCTTTTGAAGTAGCCAGAGAATGATTTCCAAGCATTATCTATTGAAGAAACTTTTCTAAGTCCTTTTACTGCAAATCCTCCACCAATAATTACACCTACTGCTTTAAGTACTGTATTTAAAGATAGTAGAGGCTTTTGTTGTTTTTCTTTATCTTCTTTATTTTCTGATGCTTTGAATGATAAATCAGGTTTAATATTAGCTTCTGGTGCGTGATTTTTCTCATTTTCAGCTCTTGCTTCTTCTGGAGTTAATCTTGTAATGTGTTTACCGTTGATTACACGAGAGAAAGCTTCTGTTGTAAGAGTTGTTAATGCTGTCATCAACATAATACCCATTTTAGAATTGTTGATGTATTTATTTAAAGCACCTAATGTTACAAGTGTGATGTATGCATTGAAGCCAATTCTTGCCATTTCTTGGTTAAATCTTACTTTTTGTTCGTGAGATGCTGCTTTTTTGTCATCATCCATCATTCTTGATAGGTTATAAGCATCGTTTGCAAGGAATATTGCAGGAGGAAGACCTGATACTAATCTGTTTAGAGATCTTTCATGTTTTGTATCATAGTTGCCAGTTTTTGGGTCAAACATTTTTACTGATTGTCTGAATATTTTTGATGAAATTTCAGCATCAGATTTATCTTTCAAACCTTTCATTGTTTCAAATAAGCCGCGTAAAGAGTTTACTTTAGCGTCTATTTTTGAACGTTGTCTTATAGATTTAAAGAATGGTTGTTGCAGAGTTTTGTCTGCCCAGCCTTTAAGGGGTTTGATTTTCCCTGCTAATGTGACAATCCCGTTTAGGATATCTGCAGGTAGAATTTTTACAGGATAAATTAAGCCGTCCCATATAAGTTGTGGAATAGTCTTTTTGTTGAAAGTGATTTTGTCTCCGTTGATTTCAACCATTTTCTTTGTAAGTTCAGAATCTCTGACACTTTCAAATAATTCTTGGCCAATAGAAGATTGAATTTTTTCTCCGTTTTTGCCAATTTTTTCTATTCCTGTATGTTTTTTTGCAAATTGCAAGAATTCATTAACGCTGTATTCTCCAGCTTTTTTATAGCTTGGCGCAAATCTTAAAGCTAAACCAGTAGCTATTAAAGCTCCTACAGTGTAAAGAAGTGGTTTCATTTTGTCATCTTTTGGAGGTTGTTTTTTATCTCCATTAAAAGAAAGACCTTTAAAAGATAAATCGTTTGAAATACTTTTTAAAGGTCTCTCGTTTATTAAATTTTTTGATGACATGAACTCGGAAGAAAGAGGAACATGTTTTGGAGATAATTCTCCTGCTGACTTTTGTCGTTGTTTCACTGTGTCGTAGTTCGTTAATCTTCCTATAAGCATTGTCTTTTTCCTTCCCGTCATGTATTTTTAACTGAACATGTTTTTTTGACAAGTGGCAGTATATACAAAATTTACAGTATTTAACAAATTTTTTATAAATGCTGTAATACTGATAAAATAAGGCTTTTAAATTTTATTTTTGCGCTATTTGCGGCTTCAATAACTTCTTCATGAGATAATTTTCCACTTGTTTCAGAACTTGCAGCATTTGTAATGCAACTTATTCCTAAGATATTTAATCCGCAATAATTTCCTACGATAGCTTCCGGTACAGTAGACATTCCAACAGCATCTCCGCCGAGTTTTCTAATCATTTTTATTTCTGCAGGTGTTTCATAAGACGGTCCGGAATTTGCCCAATATACGCCTTTTTTAATATCTATATTTAGATCATTAGCACATTTTTCTGCTATTTCAATTAATGATTTTTTATAGACTTCTGTCATATCAGGGAAACGTTCACCTAATTTTTCATCATTTGGACCTATAAGAGGATTTGAGCCCATATGATTTATATGATCGGTTATTAACATTAAATCTGCAGGTCTGTATTCTTCGTTTACAGCTCCTGCTGCGTTTGTAAGAATTAGAGTTTTTATACCAAGAGCTTTCATAACTTTTATTGGATAAGTTATTTCCTGCATTGAATGTCCTTCATAAAAATGGTTACGTCCTTGCATCATTACAACTTTTTTGCCTTGAATTTCTGCAAAAACTAATCTTCCTTTATGTCCATGTACGGTAGATTTGATAAAGTCAGGAATTTCATTATAAGGAATAGCATAATCACAGTATTCATCAGCTAGTTCTCCAAGTCCTGAACCAAGAACAATAGCTATTTCCGGTTTAAAATTGTTAGTTTTTTCCCTGATAAATTCGATTGTGTTTTGCATATATAAACTCCTTTTCCCCATTAAAAAAGTTAGAGATTACTCTAACTTTTTTATAAAACTTTATCCTTTTGTTTAGTGAAATTAACCTACTAAACGGTCATCATCAGCTTCTGCAGCTTTAACCATTATGGCATGTTCCACAGGATTTTCTTTTTTATAAGTTGTGTCAAAATTTTCTTCAAAATTGAAATCATCATGAGCTTTTTTAGCTTGGTTTTCATCTACAAGTTTTTTTGCAAGCTCTGCAATTTCATATACTAATTGATATCTGTTGTCGGTATTTTCGTTTAAATCCCATGCAACTCTTATTATTTGATCCATCATAAGTTAAAACCTCACTTTTTGTTTAATATATATTTAATACTATAATACAAAAAAAATTTTGGCAAGTGGCAAAAAAATATGAATTGTTGTATAATTGGCTTATGAAAATTTTTGACGGAATTCACAAATATATTTTAATAGAATTCGTTATTTGGTTTTTTATATTATGTGTTGCTGTGGCAGGTATTAAAATTCACCATTATCACAAGGAAAAAGAGCTTGTGACATATCAGATTTTTATGCCTGATGTTGATGGATTAATTGTTGGTTCTCCTGTCAAGTTTATGGGGGTTCCGGTCGGATATATTGAGAAAGTTAAAATCGTTTCTAATGAAGTTTATTTAAAAATTGTTATAACTGCTAACGATGTTGAGTTACCAAAAGGTTCTATCGCAACTGTTGAGTTTAACGGTATGGGCGGATCCAAATCTTTAGAAATTTATCCTCCGACAGATGAAAGTATTGCAAAAAATAAATTGATTGTTGTTCAATCTCCTAAACGATTACATGATTCTTTAGGTTTGTTGAATGATATGTTTGATAAAATAGGTTCTATATCTACAAAACTTTCATTTTTTGCAAAAGAAACTGGAGCAGTTGAAATGGGAAAAGGTATTAATGTTGGAGAAATTCAAAGTAATATGGGACTTTTAGATAAATGGTTAAAAGAGTTTTCTACTTTTAAAAAAGAAGGGGTAAAATATGAACAAAGAGAAAGTCAGAATAATAAATAATCCTGTTGTGTTATTAAATTTATGCACAATGCGTGATAAAAATACAGATAGTCAAGGGGTTCGAATTGCGACAAGAAAAATAACAAGATGTCTTTTGTATGAAGCTGCAAAAAATTTACCGCTTGTTGATACTCAGGTAACCACTCCATTGACTACATTTACAGCTAAAACGGTTGATCCGAATATAAATTTAATTATTTCTCCAATTTTACGTGCCGGACTTATTTTTACAGATGAAGCTATTGATATTTTGCCTCAAGCTTGTATAAGACATATTGGAATGTATAGAGATGAAAAGACTTTAAAACCTGTTTGGTATTACAATAAAGTTCCAATGGAAGCGCCTAATCCTGAAAAATTTTATATATATATAACAGATCCGATGTTAGCTACAGGAAATTCTTTGATTGAAGCAATAAAATTATATGCAGATAAAGGAATTCCTATTGACAATATTAAAGTAATTTGTATTATTGCAGCTCCTCAGGGAATTGAGAATATTCAAAAACATTATCCTGATATTGAAATTATTACAGCAGCTGTTGATGAATGCTTAAATGAAAAAGGTTATATTGTCCCAGGCATGGGTGATGCAGGAGATAGAATTTTTAATACATAATTTGATTTGTAAATAAATATAAAGATAGATAACGGTATTTTTTAAAGAATGTTTTGAAATATACCGTTATTTTTTATGTGTGTAAGAAATAGGAATATTATTATATGGATTTTCAAATTACGAGTGTAAATGCAAGTACAAATAACGGTTCAACTGAAGCGAAAAAAGATATTGAAAAATTAAAAAAAGAAGCTAGAACTAAAGGTGAATATGTCGTTACAGTAAGTGGTAATGAAACAGGATTAACTGCTATTGCTCGTAAATTTAATATGTCTTTGAGTGATTTTAAAAAACTTACAGGACTTACAAAAGATACTTTAACAAAAGGTCAGGTTATAAAAAATGTTCCGCACGAAAAAATTCCTGATGGTAAAGGTTTAAAATATTTAGCAGAAAAGAACGGAATGACTTTAGATGAATTGTTAAAGTTAAATGGTTTACCTAAAAATTATCAGCCTGCAAAAGGTGAGTATTTTTATGTTTATCCTAAAGACACAATTGTCCAAGAAAAATCGGGAAAAACAATACAAAAAACAAAGCCCAAACAAGTAAAGAAAATAGATAACGGTAATGTTCGAAAAAAAGATACACCTTCTGTAAGTCCTCAAAAAATTGCAGAACAAATTAGAGATGCAGTATCTTCAAATTATGGTGCTGTAGGAAAAGAAGATTTTAGTAAAGCATTTTTGCAAATAAATGAAAAAAATGTAAAACAAGTAATCAAAGCTTATGATGAATTGCCTGATAATGATGAATCTTTAATAAATGCGATATCTTCTGAGATATGGAGTTCTAAAGATTTACGAAAAGATGCAATAATGAATGTCTATGATAATTTGGCAAAGCAAACTAAAACAGTCAATGCTGCAAAAAGACAAGAATTTAAAACAGAATTAGATAAACAATTTGGAAAATTTATTGGTATGGTAAATACTGAAAAATTGGATTCGATGATTAATAGTCTGATTAATCATCAAGCTGTACCATCAAAATCTAAAGGAGCATCATCATCTACTCCTATGGAAATTATGAAAAGTTCAAATGGCGGTAGTAGTGAAGATATTACAAGTTCTACTTTAACTAATATAAAAGACGGCAGTGGTAATTATGTGACTGCTGGTACATTAAAAAAATGGGCTATAAGTAGCGGTAAAAATGATAAAGGTTTTAGTAAGGTAGAAAATCCTTATATTGTAAGACCTTTACCAAATTATAATACTGAAACTAAAAAAATTGAGGCTCTAACTGAGTTAAGAGAACCTACTCGTAATGGTGATTTGAATGGTAAAGTAATAATTTTAAACTCCGGGCATGGCGGTTATCAGCAAAACAACGGATATTTTGATCCTGGAACTGTTTTGTCTGTTAAAAATGCTGAAGGTAACGAAATGCCAATTGAAGAATGGCGTGTTGCCCAAAGTTTTGTTGATAAATTATCAGATGAATTAAGAAGCAGAGGGGCAAATGTTATTTTTGTTTCAGGTGCTGTAAGAAATGGCGGTATGGCGAAACAACATTACCTAGAAAATTTAATTGCCGGTAAAAAAGGATCAGATGAGGTTAGAGAATTAATTAGTGATACAGATAAATCAGATATGTTGTTTCTTTCTGTCCATGTAGAATCTGCAAAAGAAAGACCTAATTCAAGAATGTGTACAGTGAGATATTCAAAAGATATCGATAAAGAATTGTCTGATAACATAAATAAACATTTAAAAAAAGGTTTTATGGCTTTAACTCCAGATGTTACGCACGATAATTTATATGTAAATAATGCTACTAAAGGTGTACCGTCTTCATTATTAGAAATTGGTAATATTGCAAATGGAGATATTACAAATTCTCTATTATCCAGTTACGATCAAAAAAAATATATGAAGTGTGTCGCTGATGCGATTGAAGAGACTATGAATAATTAAGGTAATAATATGTTTGGTTTAGGTTTTTTAGATTTTATAGCAGATTTATTTGGTTTTTCTTCTGATAAAAAAGTAGAGCAGAAAAATTCAAACAAAAAACAATCACCTGTTGTTTACCATAAGGTAAAGCAAGGAGAAACCTTGTATTCTATTGCAAAATCTCATGGAGTTTCAGTTGAGTCATTGAAATCTGCTAATGGAATAAAAGGTGATATGTTGTCTGTTGGTCAAAATTTAAAAATTCCGTCAAAATCTTCTGAAACTATATTTCCAAAAACTAAAAAAGCAGATAATTCAGGTTTTCAAATGTATAGAGAAATTTCTGATGAAGAAATAGCAAGAGAAAATGCTAGAAATAAATTTGTAAAAATAACAAAAAATCCTCCTTATACGATAAAAGAAGGAGATACAGCAGAATTAATTGCTAAAAAGTTTAATGTATCGCCAGATGCAATTATTGCTCTGAATTCTTTAGATGAAAAAATTTTAAAAATTGGTACGGTAATTAAAATTCCTGAAACAAGAACTGTCAGAAATGTAAAAAATATAAATGATGTAGCAAAAGCTACTGGTCTGAGTTTGGAATATTTAAAATCTCTTGAGATTCTTGAAGACAAACATAATAAAATTTATACTGACAGAAATGGTGTAAAAACGATAGGTATTGGACATGCATTGTCTAATTCAGAAGCAAAAAAAATTGCAGGTAAAACATTTTCAGATGCTCAAATATATACAATGTTAGCTCAGGATTTGGTTGATAGAGAACAAAATATAAAACTTCTTATAGGTGATGCTACTTATAAAAAAATGCCTCAACCAGTAAAAGATTCAGTGATGGATTTTGTATTTAATAGAGGCGAAACTGTATTTGAAAATAAAAAAGATTTGATTAGCAGTTTACAAAAAGGTGATTATAAATCTGCTATTTTAAAAATGGATACAGATTATTCAATAATGAAGTTTAATTCTAAAGCTGAATTAAATGCATATGTGGCAAAATTTAAAGATAAAAGAATTTTTGTTGTCGAAAAAGATGGCAAAACATTGAAAAAATATTTAAGTGGCCTTGATAAACGTAGATTATTTGAAATTGCTCATGCAAGTAAAATATATAAAAATAATATTCCTAAAGAAATAATATCTTCTGCTCAAAATTTATATAATAGAGGATTATATTTTCTGAGTATTGAAACTCAGAACAGGACTTATCCGCAACAAGCATATCAAAATATAAAAGCTGATTTTAATATTTTGGTGAATGATTGGTTTGATGGTAAAATAAAAATGAAATAATCAATAAAATTATTGATGACCGTTTCTTTTTACTAATTCTAAAAGTTGAAGCATTTTTCTTTTTAATTTTAAGTTTTCATCTTTTAGATTTGCTATTTCTTCTTCATATTTTTGATTATCATTTGTAAATGTAGTTTCCGGTTTTGGAACAGTATTATAATCAAGTATGAAACGTTTTTTAGCTTCTTCTTTTAAAATAACTAGAGCTTTTATATCATCTTCTTTAATAAAACCTAATCCAATAAGAATTTCTCCGAATTTTTTAGGATTACCTGATTCTTGTGCATCTCTGTTAGCTAAGATAGCTTGTTGTAGTTGATCTACAGATAAGACTCCTTTTTGTTTGAAATATTCGCCTATTCTGAATTTTCCGGCAATAAATCCTGCCATTGCATGAATTTCTTTTGAGTCAGGTACTTTTATAAAATTTTGTTCAAGGCATAGTTCATAATATTTAGCAACTTCTTCCATAGAAAGGAATGTATTAACTGAAATTTCAAGCATTGAATATTCGTTAGCACACCCTTGTAAAAAATTATATATATTATTATCGAGACCACATTTTCTTTCAGTTAATTCTGTTTTTCCTTTAAATGTCAATGTTGGTACAAATGTTGAAAAAATGTCATTTGGATGTTCTTTTAGAAAATTATCACAAGCCATTTCTTTCATTTCTTTTTCTAATTTTAAATAAATTACTTGTTTAATCCATAAGGGTACATTTAATACTTTTTCTAAAAACAAATCAAGAATATTCTTTTTCAAATCAACCTCTCATAAATAATCTACGTATGTATATTATTATATCATATATTTTAAATTTATTCAAGCTAAGGATTTATTGATACTACCCAAAGGTTATTTTTTATTCTGCTTTATGCTATTGATTTATATTCATTAAAATTGTATTATAGATTTATAATAGGAGAGGTATGTATGCAAAAAGAAACAAAGAAAAAGGTTGCGATTGGCGTAATTTCTTTAATTGGAATTATAACAACTATTAAACTTGCAATAATATATTATAATGCAAATTTTAACCCATATGCATTAGCAAGTTTTTGTTCAATAAATGAATTTATTGATTGTGATGGTATTGCAAAAACAACAGAAGCTCAATTTTTAGGAATTCCTCTAGCTTATTGGGGATTATTTTTCTATTCTTTCGTCTTGTTAATGTTGTTTGCTCAAAAGTTGAAAAACTTTAAGTTGTTAAAATTTTTGGAAGTGTTTAAAAATCCATTGGATTATATCGCTTCTTTAGGCCTAATTTCTTTTTTGATTTCAATGATTTTGTTATGTTTAAGTTTATTTGAAATCAAAAAATTATGTGTACTTTGTGCATTTACATACATATTAAATCTTTTGATAGGTTGTATAGCTACAAATTTCAAAGACGGTGGTTTTGTAAAATCTATAAAACAAAGTTTTATCGACTTTTTAGATGCGGTTAAAATCAAAAAATATTTAATAGCTTTTATAATAGTTATGCTTATTGCAGGTGGATTTTTAGCTTATACAAGAATTACTTTTGTATTTGCACCTCAAGTCAAGAGACAGTATGAATTTAAAGAATTTACACATAAAAAGAATAAATATGCAGTAAAAGGTAATCTTTTAGGAGATGAAGACGCTAAGGTTATAATCTATACATATTCCGATTATCAATGCCCAATTTGTCCTGTTCATAATTCAATGATGCATAAATTGGCAAAAGAAATGAAAGGAATTAAGATTGTTCATAGAAATCTTCCTTTAGATACAGATTGTAATAAATATTTGCAAGGACCTTTCCATTATGGATCTTGTATTGATGCTAGATATTCAATTGCAGCAGAAAAACAAGGAAAGTTATGGGATATGAATAATATGTTATTTGAGAAAAAACCTCAAACTGAAGAAGATGTCTTAAAATATGCTGCAGATATGGGCTTTGATATGGAAAAATTGCAAGAAGATGCAAATAGCCCAGAAACTCAAAAAGAGATTAAAGATCAAATTGATGACGCTTATAAAAGAGGTATTCAAGGTACGCCTTCTACAATGATAAATAATGAAGTTTATATTGGTATAAAAACATATAAAGAATACCAAGAATGGGTGGAAAAACTTGGAGCAGAAAAAAGATAAAATAGTTTTACACACTTGTTGTGCAATATGTTCAGGATATCCTATATCTTTATTAAAAGATATGGGATATCAAGTTATTGCTTATTTTTATAATCCTAATATTTATCCGATAGAGGAATACCAAAAAAGATTAGACGCTGAAATTAGTCTTTGTAAGCATTTAGGTTGTGAGTTGGTTGTAGGAGATTATGAAACGGATTTATATTATGAATCTGTTGCAGGATTAGAAAATGAACCTGAAAAAGGTATAAGATGTGACAAATGTTTTGAATTAAGATTGTTAAAAACTGCTAAATTCGCTAAAGAGAATGGAATTCAATATATTACAACATCAATGGTTATAAGTCCTCATAAGAATTTTCAAAAATTAACTTCTATAGGAGAGCGTATTGCAAATGAGTTTGATTTAAATTATTTGGCAATAGATTTTAAGAAAAAGGATGGTTTTTTGAAAACAAATAAAATATCAAAAGAGCTTGGTTTGTATCGACAGAATTATTGTGGTTGTAAATTTGCTTTAAGATAAATCATATATTTACACTATGATTATTAAAAAAAATGTTATATAATAAAGTAAAAGCTTGATTTATGTAAAAAAATAATTAAATAAGTAAAAAAAAGGATGCATGTATGAATAAGAAGTTTATTTGGATATTAGCTTTATTACTTACTCTAAGTACAATTAAGGCATATTCTTCAAGTATAGATAAATTAGAACCAATTAATAAGAGTAATTCTCAGCAATCGAATAGACAAATTGCGAATGCTCCAAGTAATGCATTTTCAGGTGATAAAGAAGATGCAAAAAGTGCATCTTCTTTAAAGTTGGATAAAGATACAATTTACTATCCAAATGCTAATATAAAAAGTGCAGTTGCAAAGTATAAATTTGGAAATTATGCTGGATGTTTGCAAGAATTATTTTCTTTAACTAAAAAAGATCCTTCAAATGCTCTTGCTTATTATTATATGGCAATGGCTTATACTCATGTTGATATGAAAAATGAAGCTATTGAAGCTTATGAAAAAGTTATTGCATTAAATCCAAATGAATATTTAGTTCAATATGCTACAAAAGGTCGTGATTGTTTAACAGATGGACCTGCTTGTCAGCCTGTTGTAGAGAAAAAGCCTGTTGAAGAATTAGATGATTTGGATAAATTTATTAGAGCTCCTTATGGAAACGGTTTATCTCCAGAATTAAATCAAGAAATTAAGCAAAAACAATTAATTAATATTAAAGAAACAATAAATCAAAAAGAAGAATTGGAACATAAAGATATTCAAAGAATAAAAGATTTTGATAGTAATAAATCAACATCAAAAGATGTAGAAAATGAAAAAATAGCACAAGTGAGTGATGAGGATGTATTAAATGCTATTAAAACATTAAAGGATGCTGGCTTATCAATATCTGTTCAATCAGAAAATCCTTATGCTCAGATGATGCAATATCAAAATCCTCAAATGGCAGAAATGAGTATGTTGTTAGGAAATAATAATAACAATGGTAATAGTATGATGAATATGTTGCCAATGTTGATGACTCAGGCTCAAAAGGGCGAAAATATTGATCCAAGAGTTATGCAAGCTATGATGATGAATTCAATGATGGCTGATTTTAGTTTCAATAACGATAATAACAAATAATAATTTTATTATGATTCTAGATTATAAAAAAGCTAAAGAAGAATTGTTGACAGAATTAGATTATGACTGTCAGCAATTTTTCGTTAAAAAGGGGTATATTTTAGAGAATGCTTATTATGAACTTTTGTCTGATAATCTAGAAAAAGCAAAAAATTTGTTTAGTGCAATAAAAAATAATGATATTCGAGCTCATTGGGCTTGTTTTATGATTTCAATGATTGAGGCAAATGTAAGGGAATATCCGTCTTATTTTGAGTTGAGAAATTTTTTAGAGATAGATTTGAATATTTTGATTCACTATTTTAAGGGTGATTATGTTGAAAAAATTGTAAGGTATGCTGATTTTATGTTTACCATAAATCCTGAAGTTCATAAGTTTATCGGTCGTGTATTATATAATAACGGTTATTTAGAGCAAGGAATGTTTTTTTTAGATAGAGCAAAGAGTTATTTTTATCATGATCCTGAACTACATTATTTGTTAGCTTATATTTATTACAATAATAATCAAATTGAAAAAGCACAAAAAGCATTAGAGGATTGTATAAAGATTCTACCTGATTATTTCCCTGCAGAGAGTTTGCTAAAAAAGATTAAGAGTGAAATAAAATAATTTGTTAAGATAAATTGTTCGTGGTACACTTATTTTTGCCGATTATTAAAAATAGGAGAAAACTATGATTATAATTATGGAGCGTAATGCTACCAAAGTTCAAATTCAACGTGTAATTGATTTTTTGAAAGATAATGGCTTTGATATCAGATTTAATCAAGGTCAGGTACATTCTGTAATAGATGCAATTGGAGATAAAACAACAGTTACTCCAGGTAGAGTTGCAGCTTTTGATGGTGTAAAAGAGGTAAAAGTAATTAGAGAACCTTTTAGATTAGCATCAAGAGATAGAAAAGCTGATGATACGGTAATAGAATTTGCAAATGGTGTAAAAATCGGAGGAGACAATAAACCGGTATCAATGGTAGGTCCATGTTCTGTAGAAGAAGATTATGACGGACTTATTAAAGTTGCTTTAGCCGCAAAAGAAATGGGTTGTGAATTCTTGCGTGGTGGCGCGTTTAAGCCTAGAACTTCTCCGTATGATTTCCAAGGTTATGGCGAAAAAGCATTAAAATATTTAAAAAGAGCAAGTGAAGAAACTGGTCTTTTGACAGTATCAGAGGTAATGGACGCTTCTGATTTGGATATGATGTGCGAATATGTTGATGTATTGCAAATTGGAGCCAGAAATGTTCAAAACTTTAAATTATTGCATGCAGTAGGTAGATGCAGAAAACCTGTTATTTTAAAAAGAGGTTTAGCAAGCACAATTAGAGAATTTTTACTTGCAGCGGAACATATTATGTATAACGGTAATCCAAATGTAATACTATGTGAACGAGGAATAAGAAGCTTTGATAGCGCATTTACTCGTAATGTAATGGATATAGCATCAATTCCTGTTATCAAAAAATATTCTCATTTGCCTATAATTGTTGATCCAAGTCATGGTACTGGACAAAGATATTTAATTGAACCTATGGCGAAAGCAGGACTTGTAGTTGGTGCAGATGGTATTATGATTGAAGTACACCATGATCCTGAAAATGCTCTATCAGATGGTAAACAGAGTTTGCCTATTCCAATGTTTAAGGAAGTTATGGGTCGAATTAATCAGTTTAATAACAGATTACATTATGAAAAGACTTGTTTATCAGTAAATGTAGATTAAAAAAGAAGCTCATTAGAGCTTCTTTTTTAGAAATTCCTTTGGAAAAATCCTGCAATTTCTTTATGCGGGAAGAATTTTACAATTGGACGACCATGAGGACAAGTGTATGGCATTTTTGTTGTACGCCATTTTTTGATAATTTCTTGCATTTGCCAAGTTGAAAGCTTTTGACCGGCTTTTACTGATGCTTTGCAAGAGGTTGTGATTAGAATTTTTTCTTCTAATCTGTCAATGTTTCCGTCTATATTTTCTAAAATGTCTGCTAAAATTTCTTTAGGATTTACTTTTGCAATCATTTGTGGAACTTTGCGGAAAATAAGTTCATTATCTTTCAAAAATTCTATTCCATATCCGAATTTTTCAAATTTATCAATGTTTTCTTTTATAAGTTCTGCTTCAGAACTTGATACAGGTACAACGTCTGATACAAAAAGCATTTGAGATACAATATTTTTTTCAGACATCAATTTTTCATAGATGTATCTTTCTTCTGCTATGTGTTGGTCAACTATTTCAAGTCCGTCTTCTTTTTCTACAAGAATATATGTGTTTTTGTATTGCCCTACAATATTTTCTTCTGGTTCAGTCTCCTTTTCAACTGGTACAAAAAATTGTTTTTGTTCTGTTTGTTCAATTTGAGTTTTTTCTAATTCTTTGGTTTCTCGCTCCATTAATTTATCAGATACATAGATTGTATCGTCTTGCTTATCAAAGAAAATATCTCCAGATTGTTCCATTTTTGGCTGAACAAAATCAATAATATTGTTTTGTTGAAAATTTTCATTTGGAGTATATTGTTGCGGATTAATTGTATTTTTTTCAACATAATTTGCAAGTCCAGCTTGAATTGAAGTGTAGATAAAATTGAATATTTGGTTTGTATTTTTGTATCTTACTTCTTTTTTTGTCGGGTGGACATTCACATCAACATCTGATGGTGGAATTTCTAAATTCAATACCACAAAAGGATATTTCCCGTTTGCAATAAGACTTTTATAAGCTGTATCTATTGCTTTTTGGAAAATCGGACATTTAACCGTTCTTGAATTTATGTAGATATGATAACTTTTTTTGCTTGAACGAGTATAATCAGGGGTACTTACATATCCTGATATTTTTAAGCCTGCAAGATTGTCAGTTTTTAAGACTTCTTTTAAATTCGCTATTACATCTGCTGAGTAAACTTCTTTTATTGTTTGTAAAAGGTTATTTTGCCCAGCTGTTTTAAGCATTGTTTTTCCGTTCTTTTTAAGTTCAAAAGAACATTCAGGATGTGCAAGAGCTATTGCTTGAACGAGTTCTTGAATATAAGAAAATTCAGTATTGGAACTTTTTAAGAATTTTAAACGTGCAGGAAGATTGTAAAAGAGGTCTTTTATATCCATAATTGTGCCTACTGCACAGCCAGTCTCAACTTGCTTTACTTCAGAATTCTCACATTTAACTTTTGTACCTGTATCAAAATCAGCGGTTCTTGTGGTACAAGTTAATTTTGAAATAGAAATAATACTTGATAGAGCTTCCCCTCTAAATCCGAGAGTATGAATATTGAATAAATCTTCATCTGACGTAATTTTGCTTGTTGCATGTTTTGAGAAAGCAAGCATAATATCATCAGGGTGAATTCCGCAGCCGTTATCTGCAACTCTTATATCTCTACAATCATTATTAATTTCAATGCTTATTTTAGATGAGCCTGCATCAACAGAGTTTTCTACAAGTTCTTTTACAACAGATGCCGGTCTTTCAATTACTTCTCCCGCTGCAATTTGGTTTATTAAATGCTTTGATAACTGTTGAATTCTAGCCATATTAGCCTCCTATGAAGTGAGAGAAAAAGAAATGTTTTACATAATCAAATTGAGTTAATAGTACTACAACAACAATTGATACAATCAAACCTAATGTTACTTTGTACAAGTCTTTGATAATGTGTTTATACATTTTTTTAGGTGATTCAAATCTTAATCTTTGGTACAGAGCAATTTCTCTACCTGCTAAAAGTCCTATGAATACCCAAGTCGTAGACATTGGAACATTGTTTAGGTTTATAAAATACATTAATAAAAATGCGTAAATAATATCAATAATAGTTGCGGAACGAGGATCTTGTACATTTGTTTTCATTTTAACGATTTTTTGAATATCACCGCCTCGTTTGTATGTAAGTATTCCTAAGAATATTGTGAAACATACAAGTACAAATAATAATTCCCAAATGGACGCTTTTCTAGGCAGGTAAATGAATAATTTTGCAGAATCCTGCATTAACCATTGTGACCAGATGAATGCTGTAGAACACCATTTTGCAACCATCCACCATTTTGAGATTTTAGTATCCCCAGAGCGTTTTTGTGTATAGTAAAAATATCTTTCAACAGGACGTCCAATGATATTGTAAATAATAATTGCTACAATAAATGCTATGACATATCCGAGTACAGATTTTGTAAGCATCATCCAAATAACAGATACATCGCTTACTGAAAATACACTCAGAACTAAAAAAGTTGTTGCAACTGGAATTCCCCATCTTGTTAAAAGAATTAAAATAATAGGTGGTAGCAAGTATAAAAATGTATAATTTTCAGTTACCGGAATTCTTGTTAAAAGCCCGAATGACATATCACCGTCATTGACTACCCAGCCTATTCCAATTGTTAAAACTAAAACTATAACAGAAAATGCCCATAAATAATAAAAAGGGGTTTTCTTGTTGGCACTTAAAAAAGTACCTAAAGTTTGAATAATATCGTTTGATACGCAGGCGTACATTGAAAGTAAAAATCCTGCTATTCTATAAAAATCGCTTAGTGTAAATGCTCCCTCGAACATCATACCTCCATCTATTTTTCAATCTACAACAAACACAAATTCATCTAAATGTTTGATTACAAATTTGAAACATTTCTATAAGATGCTATAAAGAGAAAATTTTTTATAGGGAGATATAGACTTGGTAAGAGCGAGAATTAATACAAAATTAAAACCTTCAAAAAAAGCAGATTTGCAGGTTGTAAAACCTGTCAAAACAACTAAATATAGCGATATTGATTTGAATAACTGGAAAGCATATGACCATGTAAAAACTGATACATTGTGGGAATTTCCAAGTCGCTTGAGAGAAGGTGGACATTCAAACGAATATCATGGAAATTATATTCCTCAAATCGCTCAACAATTATATGAAAGATTTACAAAGAAAAATGATGTTGTACTAGATTTATTTTTCGGCTCAGGAACATCTGGAATTGAAGCTGTTAATATGGGCAGAAGATGTATTGGTGTTGAATTAAAAGATGAATTAGCAGAGAGTGTATCTCAAAAATTTACACCAAAACAATTAGTAACAGATGTTCGTATTATTTGTGCGGATTCTGCTTCAGAAGAAGCGAAAGAAAAAGTTCAGGCAAGTCTTGATATTATGAGAGAAGAAAAAGCTCAATTCTTAATTCTTCATCCGCCTTATGATGATATTATCAAGTTTTCTGATAAAAAAGAAGATTTATCTAACTGTGAATCTACTGAAGAATTTTATGATTTGTTTGCAAAAGTTGCAAAAAATGGTTACGATATGCTTGAAAAAGGTCGTTTTGCAGCATTAATTATTGGTGACAGTTATAAAAATTCCGAAGTACAGCCTCTAGGTTTTGAATGTATGGCAAGAATGATGAATTTAGGTTTTAGGCTAAAAGGAATCATTGTAAAAGATATTCAAGGGAATGAACGTGCAAAGGGTAAAACTGCTAATTTATGGCGATATAGAGCACTAGCAGGTGGCTTCTTCATCTTTAAGCACGAATATGTAATGATATTCCAAAAAGTTAAATAAGCTATTTTACTATAGTTGTTATTTGGAATATATTTTTATGGATTACTGATCTTGATAATTTGGCTGCAAATTTAATAAAATCATCAGCATATTTGCCGTCAAGTATTGTAAATCCAATTTTATTGTTTTGATTGAATATAATAAAATTTTTTAAGCTATTTTCAAGATTGAAATGAGGTAATTTTGTTCCTTTTTTTAGGTTATTGGAAATTTTGTTTCGAAGCAGCTGCATAAAACAAGTATTTGTTGAGTTCGTATATTTTTTTCTTAAAATTGATTTGTTAAATTCATCTAAGTCTGGTAGTGATTTTTTTTGATCAAAATACTTGTTTTCTTCAATGTATTTGAATATTTCGAATTTTTTGATAGTTTCTTTTTCACTGCAAGCAAATAAGTATGGTTGTTTTAGAAAGAGATGAAGAATTTCATCTGTCGGGATATTTATTTTTTTAGCAATTTGAAATATTTTGTTTTTTATTGTTTGTGGTTTTAACGTAAATATAGAAGGATTTAACTCTGCACAATTTAGATATTTTTCAGTTGAAAGCCCATCTTTTTCAAAAAATTTAACAGTTTCATTTATGTTTCTTTCAACGGTGTTTGGAGAAATTGAGAATAATACACTTTGATTTAGTGCGCATTTTAAATATTTTTCATTAGTAAGCCCAAATCCTTGAAACCTTTTGACAATTTCTTTTATGTTATATTCCATTGTTTCCGGTTTATGAAATAACATAAATGGGTTCTTTTTTGCAGCTTTCAAAGTATCATTATAGGTTAGACCTTCATTTGAGAATAGCTTTGTGAGTCCTTGTAGATTTGAAATATTTGTTTCTGATAATTGATTTTTTTGTACTTTTTGAGAATATTCTTTTCTAAACTGCTGGCTGTTTCCAAAGAATGGTATGTTTTTAGAATGATTTAATACACAAATAGTTATATTATTCATGTTTAGTTTAAGTTTGAACAATATATTTTTTGCTATTTTATATTCAAAGAATTAACTACTCTCAGCATTAATTCATTCCAAGTTTCTTTTTTGCCTAAGCGGAATAACTTAACGCTGTCATACCAGTCGCAGTGAGTTAAATCCATGTGCCATCTCCAGTTGTAGTTGTAAGGTAACAGTACAATGCAAGGTTTACCCATGGCTCCTGCAAGGTGAGCTAAAGAAGTGTCACTACATATTACAAGGTCAACATTTTCTAAAGCCCCTGCTGTGTCTGAAAAATTCTTAAAACTGCTTGCTAAATCAGTTATATCGTATTTTGAAGATAATTTTTCAAATTCTTCAGAACCTTCAAATGTCTGAGCTGAATATATTTTTACATTTGTGAGGTCAAATAGTGGGGCAAAAGCTTCTACATTTATTACCCTATCTGTTTCGTAATAAGTGTTCCCTTGCCATTTTATTGCGATTTTAAATTTATCATTGTTAAAGAAGTTTTCTTTATAATACTGAACTTTTTCAGGTACAGCTTTTAAATATTTATCGTGATGCATAAATACTTCTTCATTATTAAGCCCTAAAACGTATGGAAGGCTAAAAAAAGGAAGATGGACATCAAAATTGATTTTGTCTTCTTCGTAAAATAAATTCATAATTTCTACGTCAGGGAAATTATCTTTAAATAGTTGTACTAAAGCTTTTTGAGGTTTTAGAATTATTTTTTTACATCTTTTTTGCAGTTCAGGTAAATATCTTGCAAACATAATCATATCGCCAAATCCGGCTTCATAGTATGTGTATAATGTTTTATCAGAAATATCTTCGCCCTGCCATATTGGAGCTTTTTTTAGGATATTTGGATATGTTACTTGCTGAGATATAATTGCAGTATTTCTGCATAGTCTGTTTTCAAAATATTTTAGTCCTGTTTGGTAATCTTTTATTCTTAAATAGCCTAATGATAAGAAATATAAAACTTCTTTGTCTTCAGGGTTTATTTCATGACATTTTTGAAAATATTCTATTGCTTTTTGCGGGTTATTTAAAAATAGATACAGACTCGCTAAGTTATAACAAGCTTTTTCTGATTTCGGGTTAATTTCTATAGCTTTAAGATATGCTTTTTCAGCTTTTTCGTATTCTATATTGTTTTTATACGCAAGTCCTAATAAGAAGTATATTTCAAACCCGCAAGTTAGTGTATTAATAGCTTCTTCAAGAATTTCTATTTCTTTTGTAACATCTTTTTTGGCTTCATACACTTTTGCTAAATTTTCATAGAAGTAAGTATCCTTTTTTATAGATAAAGCTTTTGTAATAAATGTTTCAGCTTCTTCTAATTTGTTTTGTGATAATTTTAAAACTCCTAATAAGTTTAAAACTTCTGCATTCTTAGGGTTTTCTCCTAATATTTCGTTATAAACAGTTTCTGCTTGCTCTAATATTCCATCAGAGTGTAATTTAAAAGCTTTATTAAATTTTTCTTTTTCTAAAATATCCATAATCGATTATATACAGATTTCTTTAAAAAAATCAAAAAATCTCATGCATTTAAAGGATAAAATATGTGAAAATGTAGTTTATTCTATGAATATACATCAGGTGTGTGGTAAAAATACTAAAAAGCATGCCCTAAAAGAGACAATATTACAAAATATTAACCAAACTTGAAGAAATGTAAAATTAGCTGAAAACATGTCATCATCATGGTTTCGGGGAAAATTTAAAAGCGGAGGAACGGTTTAAAATAAAAAAGTTGTCCACCTTAGATGTATAGAGTACAATTAATAATATATTCAACTTCTTGTAGAGGTAGGATGATTATTTATGGACAATACAGTTAGACAAAATCTTTTACGGATACAGGAAGAAATCGCACCTTATACACCAAATATCATAGCGGTTACAAAGTATTTTGACGAAAGTGCAATGATTGATGCATATAATGCAGGATTAAGGAATTTCGCAGAATCAAGAGTAATTGAGGCAATTGAGAAGATAAATAATCTTCCTACAGATGTGAAAAATAATTCAAAATTTCATTTTATCGGACATCTTCAAACAAATAAAGTGAAAAAAGTTATAGGTCATTTTGATTATATTCACTCTGTAGATTCATATAAGCTCGCAAAAGTAATATCTGATGAAGCTTGTAATGCTGGGATAGTTCAAAAAATTCTTCTTCAAGTAAATAATGCGAATGAAGAACAAAAATTTGGATTTTCTAAAGATGAAATATTTGAGGTCTTTAATTCAATAAAAGAACTTCCTAATATTGAAATTTGCGGGTTAATGAATATGGCACCTTTAGGGGCAACTGATGAAGAATTAAATTATTTATTTGAAGATATTTTACAAATTAAATTGAAACTTGAAAAAGAATTTAATTACAAATTAAAAGAATTGTCTATGGGGATGAGCCAGGATTACAAAATCGCAGTAAAACACGGTGCGACAATGCTTAGGATTGGTAGAAAATTATTTATAAAGTAAGATAAACGGAGGAAAAACGGTGGCAGTAGTAACAGACAAAATTAAATCAGTAGTAGATTTTTTAGTAAAAGGATTTGAACCGAGAGAAACTATTTTTGATGAAATGGCTCAGGAAGTTGATGAAGATTATCCTGTTCAGGATAATTTGGCACTTCAGCCCGAGTATTCATTCCAACAGCCTTCAGTTGACAGAACAAACGATATTAAAGTTGTAAGTCATCCTAACTTTAAAGGTTATGAAGTTAAAGTTATGGAACCGCGTTCTTTCGAAGATGCTGCTACTATTGTTCAACATCTCAGAAACAGAAAGACAATCGTTTTAAACCTTCATCTTTTAGATAAAGAACAATCACAAAGAACAATTGACTTTGTTTGCGGTGCTGCTCACGCTCTTGACGGCAAACCTCAAAAAGTCGGTGATTTAGTATTTGTATTTACTCCGAGCAACGTTACTTTGTCTGTTGACGTTAATGCTAACCAGAATAAATTTAATGACTCATTGTGGAGAGCTCCTTTACAATAGTCAAAATAATATGAGAAAGAGAGAGATAGTTGAATAGGAGGCATTTAATGCCTCTTTTTTTTATTTATATTATTGAAATAGTCAGGAACTTTTGATATAATAAATAAAGAAAGGAGCTATTTATGAAATTTTTTAGATTATTTAAATGTCGGGGGGGGGGCGTTTCTTAGCTTCTTCTCACGCGTTTACACTGGCAGAAGTGTTAGTAACACTTGGGATTATAGGTGTTGTCTCCGCAATGACAGTGCCTTCTTTAATGCAAAATCATCAAAAAAAGACTTATGTAACTCAACTACATAAAGTTTATAATGAGATTTCGCAGGCGGTAACGATGTATTTGACCGATAAAAATGCTCTAAATCTTGCCGAGGCAGGTATTAATTCGAATGCTAAAGCACAGGAATTTATTACTGATTACTTTAAGATTGTTCAAACTTGCGAAAATTCATTAACTCCTTGCTTCGCGAATTCATATAAATACTTAAATTCAACTGATGACGTAAATGTTTTGGATGGTCACAGCAGTACATCTTTTGTTCTGGCAAACGGTGCGTCAGTACGTCCAATTTATGTAAATGACGGTAAAATAAGCAAAGTTATGAATATTCTTGTCGATACTAACGGGCAAAAAGGTCCTAATATACTTGGCAGAGATACTTTTTATATGGCAGTATACAGCAGCGGGGCAATTGATACTTTTAATTACAATGCTGTTTCGCTTCCTTTGACGGAAGATGAAAGAAATAGTGCGGATGCTAACTGGAAGCCTTTCGGACAAATTCTTAACGATAACTGGGAGATGAATTACTAGATATTCAATTTGCTTAAAATTAAATATTATGCTATATTTTCTTCGTTATGGAAATGAAAAATTTTGCAGTTTGTTATAATCAGGAAATATCACATTCTGTTGAAGTAAAAGATAAACTCGTCACAATCCTTTCAAGTAAAGGCATAAATACAACAGTTTTAAATATTGACGGTCTTAAAGAGGGTTTTGATTTTGTCTTTGTAATCGGAGGCGACGGAACAATTTTAAAAACCGCAAGATTTTATGCAAAATATAAGACGCCGATTTTCGGGATTAATCTCGGGCGCCTGGGGTTTCTTTCACAGTCCTCAAAAGAAGATATAGAAAAATCTGTTGATGAAATTTTAGACGGAAAGTTTGTCGTTGAGGACAGAATAATGCTGCAAAGCTCTGATTTTACGGCATTGAATGATTTTGTAATCAAAGGCCGCGATTTTGGCAGAACTTCAAGATTTTCATTAAAAATAAACGGTAAATACGTTTGCGATTATCTGGCAGACGGAATAATTGTTGCTACCCCTACAGGCTCTACTGCATACGGACTTTCAGCAGGCGGACCTGTATTAAATCCTGCTTTAAAAGCCTTTGTAATTGTTCCTATATGCCCGCATACCCTTACTGCAAGACCGATTGTAGTTCCTGATTGCGAAAAAATTACGGTATGCACGGATGATAAGGCTAAATATGTTTTATCCACAGACGGACAGGAACTGTACGAATTCAGTTCGGAAATTGAAATTACAAAATCCGATTATACCGCAAAACTTGCTCTGCTTGAAAATTCTGAGTTTTATTCGATTTTAAGAAATAAACTTCACTGGGCAATGCCTCCGGCTTATGTTAAATAATATTAAAGGTATGCCGTTTTTCTTATTATATTTGCAATACAGCGATTTATATTAAATTTTGTTCATAATTACAGGTAAATTATTGTACTTTTTTTCTATTTAAAATAGTATGTTATTATACTATTGTAGATAGACAACTATACAATTATATAAAAGAGGTAAAAAAGTGGAAAATTTCGTATCAGATATCTTTGCTAAAAAAGATGAAACAACAAGCAATGATCAAACTCAAAGGTCTCCAATTAATCCTACTAATATTAAAGTAATCGGTGTTGGTGGCGGCGGCGGAAATGCTGTTAACCGAATGATTAAAGCAGGACTTTCAGGTGTTGAGTTCTGGTTAATGAATACAGATTTACAAGTTTTAGAATATGGTCAAACTAAAAATAGAATTCAATTAGGTGCTAAATCTACAGCTGGTCTTGGTGCTGGTGGAGATCCTTCAGTAGGAGAAAAAGCTGCTGAAGAAGCTCAACAAGAAATTACTGAAGCATTAGATGGCGCTGATATGGTATTTATCACAGCAGGTATGGGTGGTGGAACTGGTACTGGTGCTGCTCCTGTAGTTGCAAAAATTGCTAAAGAATTAGGAATTTTAACAATTGCTGTAGTTACTAAACCATTTACTTGGGAAGGTCGTAAAAGACAAAATCAAGCTAATCAAGGTTTAGAAAAACTAAGAGAAGCTGTAGATGCTGTAATTGTTGTTCCAAATGATAAATTACTTCAAGTAGTTGATAGACAAGTTTCATTAACAGAATCATTCATCATAGTAGATGAAGTGTTACTAAGAGGTGTTCAAGGTATTTCTGATATCATTACAGTTCCTGGACTTATCAACGTTGACTTCGCTGATGTTAAATGTGTTATGCAAGCTTCAGGTTCAGCTCTTATGGGTATTGGTCGTGGTCAAGGTGAAGGCAGAGCTATTAAAGCTGCAGAAATTGCTATTAACTCTCAACTTCTTGAATCTTCAATCAATGGAGCTACTGGTGTAATTGTTAATATTACAGGTGGACCTGATATGACTCTTCATGAAATATCAGATGCAGCTAATATTATCCATGATGCTGTAAATGATGATGCAACAGTTATTATTGGTACTGCTGTAAATGAAAATATTCAAGGTGAAATTCAAATTACTGTAATTGCAACAGGTTTTGAAATGAAAAATCAACAGCCTGAAGTAAAAACAGATGTGAAACAATTAAGTGCATCTGACTTCTTTGCTGGAACATTTAATTCAAATACTAATTCAAATGCTCAACCACAGCAAACAGTTAGAAGAACTTCAATGCCAGAAGTTTCTCCAAGTTTCACAAATATTGAAATTCCAGATTTCTTAAAAAAATAAATCACACTAACTAAGTTGGAAGATGAAAAAGTAAAAAGGAAATGATTTTATAATCATTTCCTTTTTTATGGTTTAAAGAAGCAAACAAAAAAGCTTTTTGCATATGCAAAAAGCTTTTTTGTTTTGTATCCTAATATAAAATTAGTCTTTAGCGTGTCCTGCTGTACCAAGAACGTCACGCATTTTGTGCATAACCATTTCTTTAACAGCAGTTCTACCAGGTCCCATATATTCACGTGGGTCGAATTTTTCAGGGTGTTCAACAAAGAATTCTCTGATTGTTGAAGTCATAGCTAATCTTAAATCTGTATCGATGTTAATTTTAGCTACGCCGTGTTTAGAAGCATAATTTAACATATCTTCTGGAACACCTTGAGCATTTGGTAATTGACCACCAAATTGATTACATTTAGCAACGAATTCAGCAGGAACTGAAGATGATCCATGTAATACTAATGGGAAGTCATATCCTACAGCTTCATTTACTGCTTTTTTAATTTCAGCAAGTCTTTCGAAGTCTAATTTAGCTTCGCCTGAGAATTTATAAGCACCGTGTGAAGTACCGATTGCAACTGCTAAAGAATCACAACCAGTTTCTTTTACGAATCTAGCTGCTTCTTCTGGATCTGTATATGTTGAATCTTTTGCATGAACTTTAACATCATCTTCAACACCTGCAAGTTTACCAAGTTCAGCTTCAACAGAAACTCCACGTGGATGAGCATAGTCAACAACTTGTTTTGTTAATTTAATGTTTTCTTCTAATGGGAATCTTGAACCATCGATCATTACAGATGAGAATCCTCCATCAATACAAGCTTTACAAATTTCAAAATCAGCACCGTGATCTAAGTGTAAAGCGATAGGAACTGTAGTTGTAGCTAAAGCAGCTTCAACTAATTTAATCAAGTAAGTTTGGTTTGCATATTTTCTAGCACCTGCAGAAACTTGTAAAATAATAGGTGATTGAGTTTCTTCAGCTGCTTCTGCAATACCTTGCAAAATTTCCATGTTGTTAACGTTGTAAGCACCGATAGCATATCCGCCTGCTAGTGCTTTTTTGAACATTTCGCCTGTTCCAACTAATTTTCTTTCACTCATTTGAGTTCTCCTTCTTTTTATTTTTCTTACTGACACTTGTCAGATATTTTTAATTTTAGGAAAAACCCTTATTTGGGTACATTTATTATACACATGTAAAGTACAACAAACAAAGAAACGGTGCAAGTGTAAAGAAATATTAATATCGTATATACTATTTTACAAAACCTGATACGAGTTGATATAATACGCTTATAAGGGAATTAATGAATAATTTAGGTAGCAAAAAAAATTTTCTACTTGCTTTAAAAAAAGCAAGTGTGACTTATGAAAAAATGGAGTATAGACTATGACAATCAGACCTGTGACATCTGCAACTTTAGTAAGTAACTTAAATCAGTTAAATTTTGAAGGTAGAAAAAAGAAAAATAGTAATAGTCATCATTCAACAAATACGGTATCTCATAAGCTTGCAGTGCCTTTGGCTGCAACTGTTTTGGCAATGAGTCCAATGGTTTCTTCAGGAAAGGGAATTCAGGTGCCTTTAGATAATGTTAATTCAATTGAAATGGTTGACAGTAATGATTTAAATGGTAGAAAAATTGATGAGAAAACTTTTATTGATTCTGATGCTAGTTCTTTGAATATGACTACAACTATAGGTCTTGTAAATACCAAAGATAATAGTCGAAATTTTGATAAAATTATGTATGGAGTATCCTCAACTGTTAATATGGGTGGATTTTTAGAGTCTTCTTATGATGAAAAACCTGTAACAGATTATAGTGATATTGTATTTGATTTGATTTCGGATGATGGAACAAAAGGTTTATCTTTTAATGTTAAAAGTATAAATGTTGAAGGTAATTCTAAACCATTTTTTGACAAGGAAAAAGTTGCTTATGTTGAATCTGCAATAAAATCACCAAATAACAAAACGGATGTTGAGGTACATAAATATAGAAGAACTTTGCGTCATGATCTATTCGGAATGCAAAATATTGCAAATAATAATATAATGAAAGATGCAATTCCTAAAACATCATATGGAAATTTAGAAGGTGAACAAGAAGTAGAGATTGGTAATGATAAATATGTTTTAGGATACTATTCAACAGATGATAATCCTAAAGATGCGGAATTGATTACTGTGAGAAAGAATGGTAATCCTGAATTATGTGTACGTGGGATTGTATTTTATAATGCAACAATAAACCCAGAATCTTCAAATCCTCAAAAGTTTAAGTATACATTGGTGAGACTTGAAGGTGCTGAAAACAAAGGGTATTCATTAATTGATGATAATTTGGCAAATGTTTTAGTTCAAGTTTTATGTGATAGTCAGTTCAAGAATGCTACGAAAAATACATATGTGATGGAATTAGATTCAGAATATATGACAACTAAAAAAGGTGTTTTGATGCCTATCAAAGATATTAAATAATATTCTATGTAAACATATGTAACATTTTGCAAACATGTTGAAATAGCCCATTAGGGTATGTTTTTACATGTATAGTATATAAAAATCAGAGAGTAGCTATGAACGTTAATTCAGTAAATGTTAATAACAAAGTTTCAAGTGTTGGAAGTCAAACTTCTAGTACTAATACTTCTTCATTGAATTCCATAATGGTTAAAAATCAGGATTTCGATAAGTTATTAAAGAAATTAAATATTTCACAAGATGAATTAATGGTTTTAATTAACAAACATCCTGATTTTCTAAACTTAGAAGCTAATAAACAAACTGAATTAGTTAATCAATTAAAAGCAGAAGTTAAACAAACTGCTGAACAAAAAGTTGAAGATTTAAGTCTTGAACCTGAAACTACTGAAGTAGCTTCTGATTCAGAAGATTCTTTTGGAGTTTTTAATAAAGCAGAATATAATAAATTATCAACTAAGGAAAAGATAAATGCTTGTATTACAGAGTTTGTAAAAAGCCAATATATTTATGGTACTAAAAATCATGATGGTGGTTATATCTCTCAACCACATTCAGAAGAACAATGGAATGCATTAACTCCAGAACAAAAACAGCAATTAATTGAAAAATTTAAAACAGGTATAAATAATAGCGATAAATTTGAAAGTTTAAAAGCTTTAATTAATTTATCTACAAGTGAAAATTTAGAAAATGCTTCTGCAATTGATAGTGCTGCTGATGTTGTAATGAATGGAATTCAATCTGCTAGCAGAGTTGGAATTTCTTATGTGGAATTTATGCATCAAGATGATGCTACTCGTTATAATGCAATTGATGAATATTTAGCAGAAGCAGAAATGCTAGACCCTAATTCATTAAATGAAAATGATAAAAAATATATTGCTCATTGGAAATTAGTTTCTTCTCAAGTTGCAGATATTGTTGCAAAAGAAAAAGGGCTTGAAGATGTAGAATTATGTCCTTCAGATGCAAGACAATATATTAAATATTATAATTTAAATGAAGAACAATTATTATATGATGCATTAAAATCTAAAAAGGATAAAGGTTTAAATTTAACTAAAGAAGAAGAAAATAAGTTAGCTGATTTAAGTCGTTATGTAAATACTCCAGCTGGACAAAGAGAAATTAAAAAATTAAAAGCTGCAAATCTTGAAAAATTACAAGCTGAATATGATTCAATAAAAGCTAAAAAAGCAAATGGTGAAAATTTAACATCAGAAGAATTAGGAGTGTTAAATATTTTAGAGACAAAATTAAATCCTACTGATGAAAAAGCCAAAAAAGAATTGGAAGAATTAAAAGCGTTTGCAAAATCTATGCCTAAACCTGAAACAGATTTTGAAAAAGCTGTTGTTAGCGATTTTGAAACATTTACTTCAGAAATAAAAGAACATATTAAAGGTTCTGATATGGAAGCAGTTGCCGCTAAAGCATTTATTGATAAAAAATGCAAAGATATGAATCCTGAACAACGTGCAGAATATATTAAAACTGCGATTAAATTTTATAATGGTTCTGCATCTTCAAAATTATTTGCAATTTATTCAAAACAATATCCTGAATTATTGGATGATGTATCTTTAGTTGGAAAAGGTGCTCTTGCTACAAAAGACTTAGATGCTGAGCAATATAAAAAGTTAGCAAAAGCTACAAAAGAAGCATCAATGTCAAATAATGAGTTTGAAAAAGAAGATGCTTTGGCAGCTGTAAAAACAAGCGGTATTATTTTAACATCAAAAAGTTGTGCTGGTGCAGAACATGATGATAAAAAAGTTATTTATTCTTCTGATATTGCTGCTGGTAATGATGATGTAGAAATTCAAAAATTAGGTTTTGAAGTTACTACAACTATTAATGATGAAGAAAAACAAGGAACTGCTGTTATTGAATTGCAAAATCATAAAAATGCAAAAGAAGAATTGCAAGTATATGCTGTCAATAATGCTGATAAATTAAAAGGTAAAAATCAAATTACTTCTTTAGATCTTGCAACTGAAAAATCTGAAAAAGCAACAGCAGTAGCTGCTGAAAATGGTATTGTTGCAAAATTAGATAAAGAAAATCAAACAGAAGCTTTTTCAATTGTTCATAATAGAATTGAGCAACAATTTGAAAAAGAGGACGCTATTAAATATTCAAATGCATTAGCTGACCAAATTAAAAATTGTCATAAAGATAATCAATTAGATATGCACAAAAATATTATGCAATCTAAATATTCAGAAGTTCAAGAACATGCAGCAGGAAACATTAAAGACTATGATCCAACTGTTCAATCTCAAGCTTTAGATGTCGTATACACATCAGGGAATGAAAAAGCTATAGAAAAAGCGGTTACAAGTCTTGAAAATGCTCCTAGCTATATTCAAGAAGCTGAACTTCCTAGAATTATTGGAGAAACTGCAGCAAGAAATAGTCAGGCTTTATTAAATATTATAACAACAGATTCTGATTCAAATGTAAGTTTAAAATCAAAAATTGCAAGTGGTGCTTCTTTAACACCTAGTGAATATAATAATCTTTCTTCTGCTGAGAAAAAAGAATATTTTACAAATTATTTCAAAAAATTACCATTAGAACAAAAGATTAAATTATTATCATCTATTCCTAATGGAGCACAAAAGAAAACTATTTACGTTATGATTGCAAGAACTGATTCTAATTTGTTTAATGCAATAATGAAAGATAAAGATAGAGCGGATGCATTATTATCTATGGGATTACCTAATGATGTAAATAACAAAATTGCAAATGTTGTTAAATTCTTGGCTGTATCAGATATCGGTTATCAAAATATTGCAAAAAAACACGATATTGATTATAAAAATCAAGATAAACAAAATCATGTTTCATATAATACAAATCCTTATGGTTTTGATTCAAAAGAATTGTATCGTAAAGACAAAAATGGTAACCTAGTGGTTTAAGGTACGAAATTTGTAGTGGTTAAGAAACGAGTCTCTTTGTAAAAAGAGGCTTTTTTCTGTTGATTTTTTATATTGTTTATATTTTAATATTTGTACAGCGTATAAAAGCGCGAGTTCTATAGAAAGAAGACAATTATACATTGCCTGAAAATAAAAAAGAAATTAAATTAGCCAAATATGCAGGTTTTTGTTACGGTGTAAAAAGAGCCGTTGAAACTGTTAAAAAATTAAAAAATGAAAATCCTGATAAAAAAGTTTTTGTATTAGGGGAACTTATCCACAATACTCAAGTTATTCATGAGCTTGAAAGTTTGGGAATTAAGACTTTGAATGAAATTCCTGAAAAAGGTGAGGGAATTTGTGTAATCAGAAGTCATGGTGAGAGCCCTCAAGTGATTGAAAAGATTAAACAAGCAGGGTTTGAACCTGTTGATTTGACTTGCCCTGATGTTAAAAAAGTTCAACAAAAAGCTGTAGAACTTGCAAAAGATGGGTATTTTGTAGTTATTGTCGGGAAATCAGAGCACCCTGAAGTTATTGCAATAAGAGCAAATGCTGAACTGTGGAGTGATAATGTTGTAGTTGCTGCATCTGTGGAACAGTTAAAAGAGTTTGAAGCTAGAATTAAAAGTCATAAAAAAGTAGGGGTTGTTGTTCAGACAACTCAAAGACTTGTGACTTTAAATTCTATTGTTGAATATTTAACGTCAATTGCAAAAGAAATTCATATTGCAAATACTATTTGCCAAAGTACATCTATGCGTCAAAAAGAAGCTAGAGAATTAGCCGATGAAAGTGATTTAGTTATAGTTGTAGGCTCTAAAAAAAGTGCGAATACAACTCACTTGGCTGAAATTTTAAAAGATATTACTAAAACTATTCATATTGAAAAAGATGATGAACTTGATAATTACAAAGATTTGATTGTCAGTTCAAATCATATTTCAGTTACTGCAGGAGCATCTACTCCGCAGAATATCATAGAAAATGTAATTGAAAAACTTAGAAAGGAAATATAAAAAACATGACAACAACATTAGAAAAAACAAATTTAGATGAATTCGAAAGATTATTAGAAGAATCTTTCGCTAAATCTTACTCAGTAGCTGATATTGTAGAAGGTACTGTTGTAAAAAAAGAAAGTGATGGATATTTAATTAGCGTTAAAGGTGCTAAAACTGAAGCATTTTTACCTGTTAAAGAAATTCCAGCTTCTGAAGGTATCGACAATTTAGAAATCGGAGAAGAAAAAGAATTCTATGTATTAAAAGAAGAAAATGATGAAGAAGGAATGCTTTTATCATTGAAACGTTTAGCATTCGCTCAAGCTTGGGCTCAATTAAATGATGCAAAAGTTCAAGGTGATACAATTTTAGCTAAAGTTGTATCAATTGTTAAAGGCGGTGTATTAGTTGACGTTGCTGATTTAAAAGGATTTATTCCATCTTCTCAATTAAGAACAGGAACTCCTTTTGACGGTTTAATTGATACAAAAATTGAAGTTAAAGTTCTAGAAGCTGATCCTAAGAAAAACAAACTTATCTTATCTCAAAGACAAGCTGTTGCAGAACAACGTGATCAAGTTGTAGATAATATTTTATCAGAACTTCAAGAAGACCAAGTTGTAAAAGGTGAAGTTGTAAGAATTGCAGATTTCGGTGCTTTTGTTGATATTAATGGTATCGATGGTCTTCTTCCAATTTCTGAAATTTCTTGGTCAAGAATTAAACACCCTTCAGATGTAATTTCTTTAGGTGAAACTATTGAAGTTAAAATTATCAAAATTGATAATGAATTAAAAAGAATTTCATTGTCTTTAAAAAGAATGGGCGAAGATCCATGGCAACAAATTGAAGGTCAATTTGAAGAAGGACAAGTAATTACAGGTACTGTTAATAAAGTAACAGGATTTGGTGCATTTATTAACATTTTCCCTGGAGTAGAAGCATTATTACCAGTTTCAGAAATGGCTGAAGAAAATGTAAACCCATTCAATACATTTAAAGTTGGTGACAGTGTAGAAGTTCTTATTAAAAAATTCACCCCACAAGAACATAGAATTGCATTGAGTATTAAAGATATTAATAAAGATGCTGAATAATTGATATATTATAAAATATGCCCGAACTTGAAAAGTTCGGGCATATTTGTTATAATTACTATATAAATACGAAAGGAGCGTTTATGTTTGGATTGTTAAGTAATGTAACTCGGGGGGGGGGCATAATTTAAGCTCCTATAAGGGATTCACCCTTGCCGAAGTTTTAGTAACTTTAGGAATTATTGGTGTAGTATCTGCAATGACAGTACCTACTTTGATGCAAAATTATCAAAGAAAGTCTTATGTCGTTCAGTTGCATAAAGTTTATAATGAGTTTCAACAAGCTGCTTTACAATTAATGACTGATAAAAATGCTCTTAATTTATCTGAGGCAGGTCTTAATAGTGATGATGCTGCTGGCAATTTTGTTAAAACTTATTTCAAGATTGTCAAAGATTGTGGTACAGATGCAGCAATGTGTTTCCCTGAAAAAGATAATTATAAGAAAATTTCTGGAGATAAAGTGACTTTTTGGTATGGCAAACGTCATTTTGTATTAGCGAGTGGTGCATCAATTGCAACTTATTACAATGCTAGATCTGGCTTAATTATGGAAATATGGGTTGATACCAATGGTGCTAAAGGCCCTAATATTATTGGTAGAGATATGTTTGTTATGTTTTTATACAATAATGGTGTACTAGATGATTTAAATAGTCAAAATGATGCTGATGATAATGTTACAGGATATGCTAATGTGCCTTTATCTAAGGAGTTAAGAGAAGAGAAATTTAATAGATATTGTATGGCCGGCAGTGGTGTAAATATTCATGGCTGTTTTGGAAAATTATTAAATGACAATTGGGAAATGACATATTAAAAAAGGAGATTTTAAAATCTCCTTTTTTTATTCTCCAAAATAATTTTTTAAGCCTACTGCTAATTTTTTATTTTTACAAAGTTTTTTTAGTTTTGCTATTGCTCTATTCTCAATTTGTCTTATACGTTCTCTTGAAACTCCATATTGAGATCCGATTTCATCAAGAGTTTTTTTGTTTCCGTTATTATCAAGCCCGTAGCGAAGGATTAGTACATCTCTTTCTTTTGGACTTAATTGATTTAACATTTTTCTGATATCTTCGAATAAATTTTCTTGAGATACTCTGCTGTCAGGAGTTATAGAATCTTCATCTACAATAAAATCTGCAATTTTTGAAGAATCTTCAGATGAATTAGCTGGAGTTTCCATGCTAATTGTAGATTGAGCTGATTTTATTATTTGAGTTAATTTGTTCACTGGAACGCCTAAGCGATATGCAATTTCTTGTTTTGTTGGAGTATGACCTAATTCTGTTGTCAAATCAATAGTTGCACGTCTGATTTTCCCAAGAGATTCAATCATATGTATAGGTAAGCGGATAATTCTTGCTTTATCAGCTATTGCTCTAGTTATTGATTGTTGAATCCACCAAGTTGCATATGTAGAAAATTTATAACCTTTTGTGTAATCAAATCTTCCTGCAGCTTTCATTAGTCCCATATTTCCTTCTTGGATTAAATCAAGAAAAGAAAGTCCGCGACCGATGTATTTTTTTGCAATACTTACTACTAATCTTAAGTTTGCGTTTACTAATAAATTTTTAGAGAAATCATCGTGGTCTTCGTATATTTTTTTTGCAAGATCTAATTCTTGTTCACTTGATAATAGAGGTATTTTCCCTATTTGTTGTAAATATATTCTAACGCTGTCATCAGAATTTACAGATGATAGATTTTCTTGAACTTTAGGGTCTTCTACTGTTTCTAAAACATCTTCTTCTTCCGGAATTTCAAGTTCATGAAAATTTACATCTTCATCAGATATTTCTTCAGTCAGCAGACCGTATTTTTCAAGTTCTTTTTTCATTTCTCTCTCCTGTATCACATCAATATGATAAATTTATGTAATTATTATAGTTAATTTTTTAATTTTTGTCTAACTGTTTCAAAAATTATTGCACTTAGAGCATTTGAAACATTTAGAGAGTTAAATTCTTTAAGCATTGGTATTTTTACAATAAAATCTGATGCTTTTAATAAAGATTTTGACACTCCTGCATGCTCTGCTCCCATTATTAGTGCAAAATTCATATCGTTGTATTTAACATCATAATAATTATCTTTTGCACTTGCGTCAGTTGCAACTACCCACCAGTCGGAATTTTTTAATTTTTGTACTGCATTTATAAGACTGTTTACTTTTATTATTGGGATATGATTAATAGCTCCGGCGCTAGTCTTTTCAACTGTTGCGTTGACTTGTACATTACGTCTTGAAGGTATAATAATTCCTGATACTCCTGCACATACACAAGTTCTAATAATTGCACCTAAGTTATGAGAGTCTTCTATCCCATCTAAAATTACGACAGAATCATTTTCATGTTTTTCTTCTAAGAATTCATCTAAATCTTTGTATCTGATAGGTGAAATTTGAGCAATAATTCCTTGATGATTGTATTCAGCATAAGGTTGAAACTTTTCTTTTGCTACAAATTGAAAAACAATGTCACGTTCTTTTGCCAGTTCTTTTATTTTGTTTAATTTTGCATCAGAGTGGATATTTTTGGAAATTAAAATCTTATTGATTTCTCGTTCCCCACTAATTAGAGCTTCTGTTATTGCATTTTTACCAAAAATTATATTATCCATTTCCTATTCCTATTTTGAGACTTCAAGCATTCGGTTAATACATTTTAGAGCTTTTTCAGAAATTTCTTTATCAACTTCGATTTCAGGAGTTTCATTTTTCAAGGCGTAATAAATATCCAAAACGGTATTTAATTTCATGCTTTGACAAATTGAAGGTACATCATGAATGTAATAGAATTGTTTGTTTGGATTATCGCGTTTTAATCTATCAATCACACCTTTTTCTGTTGCAACAATAAATTGTTTTTCATTGCTGTTTTTAACAAAATTCATAATTCCTGAGGTGCTACCGACATAATCTGCTCGAGAAGAAAAGTCTTCAGGACATTCAGGGTGTGCGATTACAAGTGCATTCCGATATACATATGCAGTTTCTCGTATGCTGAATGGGTCAAATTTAGCATGAACCGGGCAATAGCCGTTGTATGTTATAACTTCAACATTTCCAAGTTGTTTTTCTACCCATCTGCCGAGATTTTTATCAGGCAAAAATAACACTTTTGGAGCGTTTAAGCTTTTTACAATTTGTACAGCATTTGAACTTGTGCAACAAATATCGCATTCTGATTTAACTTCAGCTGTTGAATTTATATAGCATACTGTCGGAATATTCGGGTATTTGCTTTTAAATTCTCTTAATTGTTGTAAGTTTATCATATCAGCCATTGCGCAGCCTGCTTTAAGATTTGGCATAATAACTTTTTTATTTGGATTAAGAATTTTTGCTGTTTGAGCCATGAAATAAACTCCTGCAAAAATAATTATATCTGCATCAGTTTTTTTAGCCATTTGGCTTAAATAAAGAGAGTCTCCAACATAATCAGCGACTTGGTCTATCTCTATATTTTGGTAACAATGTGCCAGTACTACAGCATTCTTTTCTTTTTTTAGTTTATTTACTTCGGTTATGTAATTCATTGAGTCGCTCTTCCTCCATTTAGTGTAAATTTATGTTAAATTTAGAAACTTTATAAAATATATTGTATAATAAAAATGTATTAGAGTAAATAATTAGTAAGAAAAAGATTATTATGGATTTAAATAGTATTTTATCGCAATTAGGTGTTGGTAGTAAAGATACAGTATATTTATCAGTAACTCCTGGTATTGGCTTGGAACTTATTCAGTTGGATATCCAAAGCAGAACTGTTAAAAATTATGCATATAGACCTTTAGAATATAATGAAGCATTAAGAGAGCTTTCAGATATTGAAGGGTTTAAAAATGCAGTTACTGAACTTTTTAATGAATTGAAAGTACCATTGAAAAGTAGTGTTGTATTGAATTTACCAATGGTTCTTTTTGGAAGTAAAGAGTTACCTTTACTTTTAGCAGATGATGCCGTAACAGAAGCTTTAACTTCTGAAGTAGAACAATCTTATATTTTTAAACGTTATGAACCTGTTATTAGTTGGACAGATGCTAGTAATTCCCAGTCTGGAGATTTAAGAAAATTATTTTATTCTGCAATTCAAAAAAATGTTATTGATGATATAAAAAACGCATTAAATGAATTGGGAATAACTCTTGCAGGGATAGAGACATCTTTAACATCAATTCTAAAAGCATTGGCTTTTACTGGTCTTGCTGCAGAACAAATGAAAGATAATGTTTCTTGGAATTTAATGTTGATATCACAAAATGGATATTCAATATGTTCTATGATAGGTAAAAATATTGTAGATTATTATGAAGAACCTTTGGCAATAAAATCATTTGAAGGCGACGAAATATATAATGCAATTAACGCATCTGCCCAAATTACGTTGATGAGTTATCCCGCAAATTATTTATATGTAATATCAGAAACTGATATGGTAAGTGCAGAACTTTTATCAAAAAGATTACAGGCAGATGGTATTATTAATTTCTGGGAAAATAATACTTTTAAAAAGCAGGATGCTTTGCCTGTAAGTTTAGAAGTTTTAGAAGAAACAGCTCATAAAATTTCATTGGAAGCAATTGGTGTTGCCGTTGGTAATAATGTAAATATGCCGATTAAATTCAATTTTATGAGTGGTTCTTCTTCAGAAGGTTTGTCAGATGATCCAAATGAACCTGTTCATGTTGTTTTGGGCTCTTCTGAGTTTGATATTTCTCCAAATGCAGCAAGAAACATTGCAGTTGCTTTTGCAATAGTGATTTTAATCCCTGCTATTATTGCATTTTTGGTTGTGCCAATGATTGCAAATAAAAAGCAAGCTTTATTAGATGATGTAAATTCACGATTACAGCAAACTGATGCAGAGATAAAAAGATTGCAAGAAGAGCAAAACAAACAAAATGATTTTGACGTAAATGCTGAAATTAAAAAAGTTTTAACTGATAATAGGGCTAAACTTATGGCATATACTGCATTAGGAGAAGCTGTTCCTAAAAATTTATGGGTAACTTATTTTGTTGCAAAAGATGATGGGAAATTCGATATAAAAGGTGATTCTTCAAATGTTGAAGATATATATTTATTCTTCCGCAATATGAAGGATTCATTGATTAGTACAAAATTAAGACTCCATAAATTAGAAATGAAATCTGATTCTGTAGATGATGCTGTAACAATTGATCCTAATCAGCCAACTGATTACGAGTTTGAAGTAACTAATATGACAGCAACAGAATTAAATCCGCCACCGCCACCTGATCCAAATGCTCAGCAACAACAAGATCAGCAGGCCGAAGAAAATAAAAATAGTGGCGTACCTAAACTGTTGTTAAATTTTGGAAAAGGAAATAAATAGGGAGTGAAAACGTGGACAAGTATACTATATATATGAAAAAGTTTCAAATAGCTTTAGGAATTTTTGCTTTATCTCTCATCGTATTTATTTTCTTAGTTTCAAAAGTAATACCTGAAGTTCAGAAAATTTCTCAAATTCAAAACGATTATAAAACACAATCTTCTGCATTAGCTGATTCAGAAAGAAAATTACAGGATTTGAAAGATGCAGCAAGAAGAAAAGAAGCCGAAAATGAAAATATTCAAAAAATATTTTTTAAACCAATAAGTGAAGGGCTTGATACTGAAGCAGCTATTTCTGATGAATTTGGTGAAATATTACAGATTGTAAGAGAAAATAAGATTAAAATGAGATCTGTAAAATATGACTATGATCCTCAGGATGATAATTTCGTAAAAAATGCTGGTAACAGATATCAAGTTTGCAGGGTTACTGCAGAGATGATTGCAAGTTATTCTAATTTTGCGAATTTCTTGAGAGAGTTATATAAGCATGAACACTTTTTAGAAATTTCAAAAATTGAAATAGCTCCATATGAAAAAAATAAAAGAATTTTATTAATTAGTTTGCAAATAAAATTATATGCTCAAAGAGATCCTTCAACAGTAGTGGAAACTCCAGCTCCTGCTGCAAATAGTGGTGATGGTCAAGCTGATGCATCTGGCAATGCAACTCCTCCATCTCCTACACCTGCATCTGCCGAGGGTGGAGTTTCTCCTGAGGCTGCTCAATAATTTTATTCAAATAATTGAAAATTGATACCAAATAATTTTTCTTTATTTTTTATACAAGTTGAACAGAATGATGTTTCAAGTGTATTATGTCTGGCAAAGTCTTTAAAATCAGAACCGCATCTGCCTCTGTGATCATTTGCTAAAAATGGGCAACTGTAAATACCTTTAGAGGTTAAAATTCTACCGTATTCGCAGTCAAGGCTTTTCCAATTCCACTCTGAAATATCATCTGTTTTTTTATTTTTATCGTGATACAAGTTTATCGTGAAATTGTTTTCATTTGCTTCATATCCGTTTTTTAAACATATTTTTTTGAATTCATCAATAAGAGTTATTTTATCTTCATTATAATAATTTGTTATACATAGAATAGGGTTAAAACCATATTTTGCAAGGCTTTTTATTGCATGAACAGTTTGTCTGTATGAGCCTCTGCCTCTTATATCGTCATTTTTTACTTCGTCATAATGGTCAAAACTTAGTTTAAATATTATTTCAAAAGAGCTTTCATCTTCTACTCTTTTTAAAAATCTTACTTTTTTTTCATTAATGAATGTTCCATTTGTGAATATACATACATTTGAGCGTTTTAGGCACATTCTTAAAATTGAGTTAAAATCAGGGTGAGTCATTGGTTCGGCACCAGTTAAATATATACATTCAATGCTTTCATTTTTAGTATCATTTATTGCTTCTCTTATAGTATCCAAAGATATAAAATCTTTAACGTTTTTGCTTAATGGAAAATCAATGTAACAGTGTTTGCAATGCTGGTTGCAGTTTTTTTCAGTTAATTCAATAAAAAGATTGTTTAATGATTTTAATTGGCATATAGGTGTTTGTAAAATAGAATTTTTCATATAATTTTAACTCCTTTTTAATTTATCATTATTTTATAAATCAAAAAATTAAAAAGAAATTCACCTATAGGGTAATATATTATTAATCAATGCTATTTAATATAAAAATTTAATTTTGTGAGTTAAAGTCTTGAGGTTTTTTGTTTTTGAGCCATTTACTCATAATGTAGTGTTCGTAACTTAGGGCATAATTATATAGTGCATTTACAAGAGTTCTTCCACTTTCGGATTTGCCTACTATTAAAAAATCTCCTGACTTATTTTCAGCAAGCATAATTTCTTTATGAACAATTTTGTCTACGTGATTTTTGGGATTTTTGTTAATTACAATTTTAATCCAATCGCAGAGAATTTTTGTACCCGTAGATTTACCGGATGTTATGTCTTCGTTTTTAGACTGTATATATTTTGAAAATTCATTTAATATCATAGTAAAATTATTACTCAAATGGGGTTGTAGCTGCAAGGCATATGATATCATTTATGCCATTTTTTTGCAATTCTTTTATCATTTCTTCAAAAGTTGAGCCTGTTGTACAAATGTCATCAATTATCAGTAATGTTTTCCCATTAAATTTGCTTTTATCAACTTTAAAAGCATTAGATAGATTTTTTATACGTTCTTCTCTTTTTAATTTATATTGAGGTTTTGTGTCTTTTATTCTTGTAATAAGCTCTGTATTCAGTGTATTTGATGTTATTCTACAAAATTCTTTTCCCACTAAATTCATATGATTGTATTTTCGTTTCTTTTCTCTTTTGGGGAATATTGGAACAGGGATAATTTCTAAATCTGTTCTATTTGTAATTTGATTAAAATACTCTGCCATGAATTTTGCCAGATAGTAAGCTAAATCTCTTTGATTATGGTATTTTAGTCCTCTTATTAATTTTTGAAGATTTTTAGAATATATTCCTGCGCAATATATGTTTGTTCCATTAATTGTTCTGTTTATTTCAATTGGCAAATAATCCATTTGGGAGTAACATTTTGAACACATTCTTACAGCTTCTTTTGAACTTTTACAAAAGTAGCATTTCTTTTTATATATCCAATCGAGTAAACTTTCTAATTTTTTTAGCATATTTATAGTGGTAATTTTATACAAAATTCAGTGCGAACATTTTCTTCACTTTGGACTGTTATTTCGCCACCATGAGATTTAATGATTTGTTGTGACAGATAAAGTCCAAGGCCTGTTCCTATTTTTCTGAATTTTTTAGCTGCAGAATAGTATTTATTAAAAATTAACTGTAATTCTTTTTCCGGAATTCCCTGTCCGTAATCTATTATTGAAATAGTTATGTATCCTGGGATTTCTCCAGTTTTAATGTCAATTCTATCTTTTGTATTGCTATGAGATATAGCATTTGAAATTAAGTTTTTAATAACTCTTTCTAATTGCATAGAGTCAGCAGTTACTTTAATATCTCTTGCTGGTGTGAAATATATTGTAATTCCGGAATTATTTGCAATTGGTTGAGTGCTGGCAACTATGTCTGATATGAATTTGTTAAGCATAATATTTTCTTTTAATAATTTTATTCCTGTTTCTTTTATTTTGTATGTTTCAAGAATAATTTGTACAAGATCTACAAGTTCTTCATTTGATTTTTTCATGTTTAAAAGAGCAACTTGTTGTTTTTCTGTTATTTCTCCAAAAGTTCCGTTGAGTAGAAAATTGATAATATTTGATTCTGCGACAATAGGAACTTTTAAGTCATGTGTTAATGTTGCAACAAAATCTTCTTTTAATGTTTCAATTTCTCTTTCTTTAGTCACATCTTTTATAAGAATTACGTATCTTTTTTTATCGTCATCTAAAGACAATTTAATTGAATGCATTACAAAGTTATTGGTAGGTGTGTGTTTTACAAAAACATCTTTATTTTTTAATCTTTCAATAGGAGTATCATCGCTGATTTGTATATAATCAAAAATGTTTGTTCCTATGATTTCTTGCCCTTTAGCTCCAAACCATTCACTAATTTGTGGTGTAGCACGTAAAATAGCATATTTATCATTTATAATTAAAATTCCGTCAGAAAGAGAGTTAATAACAGATTCTAATAATTTATTTTGACGCATTAATTCTGTTTGGTACTCAACAATCATTTTTTCCCTGTCATTAAGAGTTTCTACCATTCGGTTAATACTGTCTGTTACATTTTGGTATGTAGGATGATTTATCTCCTCTATTTTCGTAGATAAATTACCATATCTTACAGAGTTTACTGTGTTTGTAACCATTCCTAAATAATCATTGATTTTAGACCATCTTTTGTTTGTTTGTCTTGCAATAAGAAACAATATAATGAATACCAGAATGATGCTTAAATTTAATAAATACCAAAGCATTTGTTTTTCCCTCTCTTTATGTTAAAATTATAGCAGATAAGGGGTATTTTGTATATGGGCAAATTAAAATTACCTAAAACAATAAAAATGGTTATAACCGATTTTGATGGAGTTGTAACAGATAATTGTGTGTATATTGCAAATGACTTTACTATGTCTAGAAAACTTAATTTTAAAGATATAATGGCATTTTCTATTTTAAGAAAAAACGGTTATAAAATCGGAATTATTTCCGGAGAGCAAAATGCTGCAATAGAAACGCTTGCTAAAAAATTTCAAATAGAAGAAATTCATCAAAATATAAGAATAAAAATCGATGTGTTAAAAGATATAGTTGAAAGATATAATTTGTCAAAGGAAGAATTTTTATATATTGGTGATGATATTAATGATATTGAATGTTTAAATTTTGCTAAATATAAAATTACAGTTCCTCATTCTATTCAAAAAGTAAAAGAAGTAGAAGGTATTCAAGTAACAGAAAATCAAGCTGGAAGTGGAGCATTTAGAGAGGTAGTAGATTGTCTGATTGGTTAAAAAATATAATTGATAAAGTTAAAAGTTTGAATAGCTCTGTAGATAAGTATAAGCAAGAGACCGTAATTCAGTCTTTACCGTCTTATACTTATGTAAATAGAGCAAAATTGTTGATAGAACAAAATAAATATAATGAGGCTTTAGATATTTTGTTGAAGGCTTTAGAATTACCTCAAAAAGATGCTCTTGTGTATAAATATCTTGGGACTGTGTATGAAAGATTAGGTGATTTTGAAAAATCCGTTGAAAATTACCAAATTTCTGCAGATTTGAATCCTCAAGATAGGCACATTTGGCAAAGATTGGGTTTTTCTTTGATTTCTGTAGGAAAATTTGAAAACGCAGTAAAATCTTTTGAGAATGCGAATAAAATACAACCAAACAATTCGGATACATATACCGGTTGGGGTATGGCATTAATGAAACAGAAAAAATACGCACAAGCCCATGATAAATTTATTGAAGCTGCAAAACATAATAAATATAATTTTTCAGCAGTATTTTTGTGTGCAGTAATGGAAATTAAGCTAGAAATGTATGATAAAGCTGAAATGAAGTTGACTTTTTTAGCTAATGTCTGTCCAAATGCTAATAATACATATGAATTTGCAAGATTAAAATATTTGAAAAATGATTATGAAAGTGCAATTCATTATGCGCAAAAATCTTTGGATTATAATTCAAAAATGCTCCCATCTTATATTTTATTAGGACAGTTGTATGCTATTAAGTTTGATAAAGAAGCATCTTTAAAATGTTTTGTTCAAGCTCAGGAAAAAGAATTAACTAATGCTGCTTTATATCTTGAATGGGGCAAAGTATTGGAAAAATTTGAAGATTATGAAGGTGCAAAATTTAAACTTTTGAAAGCTCTGGAATATGAACCGGAGAATTTGGAAATTTTGTCTTATTTAGGTTTATGTTGTGCAGCGCGTAATGAAGTAGAAGAAGCTCAACCTATTTTAGAAAAAGTATTGGAAAAAGAGCCTGGAAATAAAATTGTCAAACAAGCACTAGGCATAATTTCATATGAAAAAGATGATATAGAAAAATCTATAGAACTTTTAAGAGCTGATGATGAAGATTCTGTAAATTCATATTATCTTGCAAAGTGTTATGAAAAACTTAAAAATGATACTAAAGTAAAAGATTATTACGAAAATGCAATATTGCATAATCCTAAGTATATTGCAGCTTTTACTGATTATGCAAAATATCTGATATCCCAAAATGATTATGCTGAAGCGCAAAGGAAACTTCGCAAGGCTATAAAAGCAGATGAGAATAATTTAACATTGTTAAATTTAATGTTTTATGTGAGTTACATACTTGTCAAAGAAAACCTTTGTGAATATAATGTAAAAGAAACAATTTCCTTCGCGGAAAAGATTGAAAATCTAAATAAAGACTTGTTTGAATACCCTGAGCAAAAAGCTGAATTGACAGCAATTTTGCAAAATAGTTCAGAAAGAGATTGAAATTGAGAAAAATTATTGTACAAAAATTTGGCGGAACCTCAGTAGCTGATACAGAAAAGATAAAAAATGTTGCTAAAACAGTGATTAGGGAAAAAGAAAACGGAAACGATGTCGTAGTTGTAGTTTCTGCAATGGGTCATACAACTGATTATCTTGTTAAAATGGCTAAAGATTTAAGTCCTAATCCTTCAAGCCGTGAGATGGATATGCTTTTGTCTACAGGTGAAGGTGTATCAATTGCTCTTTTAGCAATGGCAATTCAAGCTCAAGGTTATGATGCAATAAGTTTTAATGCTATGCAAATTGGTATTATGACAGAAAATATTCATTCAAAAGCTCGAATTATAGATATAAAAACAGATAAATTAAAAGAAAATTTAAAACAGGGGAAAATTATTGTAGTAGCAGGATTTCAAGGTGTAACCGAAGATGGTGAAATCACAACTCTAGGTAGAGGTGGCTCTGATACCTCCGCAGTAGCTCTAGCAGCAGCATTAAATGCTGAAAGATGCGATATTTATACAGATGTGGAAGGTGTTTATACAACAGATCCTCGTGTTGTTCCTAATGCATCCAGATTAGATGAAATATCTTATGAAGAAATGCTTGAGTTGGCACATGCAGGTGCGAATGTATTACACCCAAGAAGTGTTGAAACTGCAAAACAATTTAATGTTCCAATGCGAGTAAGAAGTAGTTTTAAATTAGATAATTTAGGTACTTTAATATTAGGAGTTGATAAAATGGAAATTTATAAACCGGTAGCAGGTGTTGCAGCGGATTTATCTCAGGCAAGAATTGTAGTTTGTGATGTTCCTGATAAACCTGGTGTGGCAGCTAAATTGTTTAGCAAATTAGCAAAAGAAAATATTTCTGTTGATATGATTATTCAATCATATGCAAGAAAAGTTTCAAATACAAATGATATTGCATTCACTGTAGATGCATCTGATTTGCCTAAAACTGTCGAAGCTTTAGATGCTCTAAAAGCTGAAATAGGTGCAACCGGTGATATTCAAGTTGATGAAAATATTGCAAAAGTCTCAATAGTTGGAGCTGGTATGATTGATAGACCTGGAGTTGCTTCGACTATGTTTGAAACTTTAGCAGAGCAAGGAATAAATATTAGAATGATTTCTACAAGTGAAATTAAAATTAGTTGTCTTGTAGATAAAGATCAAGCTCAAAAGGCTGTTAAAGCTTTACATGAGGTGTTTGAATTGGAAAGTTCTGAAATAGCTGAAGTAAAAGGCGATTTGCCTAATATCTAATCTTTAGCAAATTGATATTATTATTAAAAAGGGCTGTATTTAATACAGTCCTTTTTAATTTTTAACAAATAAAAAAAAGGAGCTCGGATCTCTAACTAATTTAGAGTGTAAGCCCCGTTGGAATTAAGAATAGCTGGAAGTATGAAAAAGATTTAATGATTATATTTAACGGAATAAGTGTTATTTTTACAATTACCTATTAGTCTAATATGAAAAAATCCAGTTGGACTATATATTTTTTTATATATTACCCATGCTTCTATATTTAATCTGATAAGCACAAATAATTCATTATTGATTAAGTGTAAACGTTGCACTTAATGCTAAAAGCCTTATAAATCAATAGTTTTTATTTTCTTAATAAAACTTTATAGTAGGGGTTGACAAAATATTTTTTATAGTTTATAGTAAAAGTGTTAAATGAAGTGTTCAAAAAACACTTAATAAGAAAAACCTCACGAGAGGAGGAAGAAAATGATAACAGTAAATCCAGTAAAATTTAATACAGTAAAACCTATCTCTTTTGGAGAAGGTAATCTTAATAACCTAACCCCAAATGTAGCGATTTTATCACTACAAAACCCAAATGCGAAAATCAATTTCGAAAATGATTTGAATCGTACTCAAAAAGCAGATATGGTTCAAAATCCAAATATGCTAAACGCTTTAGGCGCAAAACTTCGCAAGACTTATAATATACTATTTTCACCTGATTATGATAGAGCAAGCAAAAGTCCAAAACATATTTCATTTTTAGGTTAATGAAATAAGACGATTGCCTGTTCTACACTTACCCCACCCCAAAACTTACTACATAAATATAAACATGTTGCTAAGTATTTATTTTATAACTTGATATATCCTTTCTGTATAAAACAGAAAGGATATATTATTTATGAATGAAAAAATTAAAGAAATTCGTTTTGATACCAAAAGAGCTCAATGCTTTTTTCAAGAACTTTTAGCATATACTATTGGTCCGATTGAGCTAAAAGATTTATTAGATGTAGGAAAAGTTAATTTAGTTGATGTAAGACGTTTTGAAGATTATGAAGTTTCTCATATACCTGGGGCTATTTCAATCCCTAAAGAGGAATTAGCAGATAACACAAATAAGTTATCAAAAGAAGAAATAACTGTTGTTTATTGTTATAATGAACAATGTCATTTAGGAATTGAAGCTTGTTTGATTTTGGTGGAATATGGTTATCCTGCAATGCTTTTAGAAGGAGGATTTAGAACTTGGACCGAAGACTTTAGGTTTGCGACTACGAATTAGGATAGTTAGAGCTATCCTAATTTTTATATATTTGCGCCTCCGTCATTTTTAATTTTATCTATAACGTTTTTGCTTCCTTCTTTTGATTTCGCAAGTTCGAGAGCAAATGATGTAGCCTCTTGATCTCTTGCAATTGCTTCTTTTAGTCCTGTCATTTCATCTAAATTTAAGTTTGAAAAAACTGCTCCGTTAGAATTTAAGGATATTTTAAATATTTTTTGTGACATGAAATCAAATCCGGGTAATCCCATTTTTAGAGCATACCATTTGTAAAATTGATGAGCCATGTAATATGGATCGATTTGTCCGTTTCGCATAATAAACATAGGTTTAGATCTGAAAGAAAAACCTGAATTTGTAATAATATTTATATATAAAGCTTCTATTCCTTCAAGTTCAGTTATAAGCCCTTCTTCTTCTTTTATTATTGATAATACTTTGTCTGCGTTATCGATTTTAATTACTTTTGTTCCTTTACTTTCTACAAAGGCTAAAAGCTTTGCAGGATCGTTGTTGCACGATTTTATGATATCAGTAACATTTTTCTTTACTAATTCTTTACTCTTTTCAGTTTCTGCATTAAAAGTAACGGTAACATCTTTTGAGACAATAGTTTTAGATGTTTTGTTTGAACTTGAAATTTTAAGATGCTTGCTTAATTTTTTAGATAAAGCTTTTTCTTGTTTTTCTAAAAAGTAATATATAATTTGTTGAAAAATATTCATATTAAAAGTATATCTTACTTTATAATTAAGTCTTTCATCTAAATAAATGAAATATTAAATTTGTATAAAGATTGTAAAAAATACACTTGCTTTTGGAATAACTTTATTTTATAATATAATTGTGAAATAAATCACGAATAAAATAGGAGATATAAATTTATGACAACAAAAAACAAAAAAACTGTTGAAAACCTAGAAAAGGCTTTAAATCAGTCTACAGTGGTTGACAGTGCTGAAAAATTAGAAATGCTAATTGCAAGAGTAAAAAAAGCTCAAAAAATTTATTCTAATTTTACTCAAGAACAAGTAGATGCAATTTTCAAAGCAGCAGCTACAGCTGCAGACAAAGCTCGTATTCCTCTAGCTAAAATGGCTGTTGAAGAAACTGGTATGGGCGTTTTAGAAGATAAAATTATTAAAAACCACTTTGCATCAGAATACATTTATAACAAACATAAAAATGTAAAAACTTGTGGAATTATAAAAGAAGATAAAGCAAATGGTATTAAAACAGTTGCAGAACCTCTAGGTGTTATTGCAGGTATCGTTCCTACAACAAACCCTACATCTACAGCAATCTTTAAATCATTAATTGCTTTAAAAACAAGAAACGCAATTATCTTTTCACCACACCCAAGAGCAACAAAATGTACAATTGAAGCTGCTAAAATTGTTTTAGAAGCTGCAGTTAAAGCTGGTGCTCCTGAAGATATTATTGGTTGGATTGATATCCCATCTATCGATTTATCAAACCAATTAATGAAACACCCTGACATTGCTTGTATCTTAGCTACAGGTGGTCCTGGTATGGTTAAAGCTGCTTATTCATCTGGAAACCCTGCATTAGGTGTTGGTCCTGGTAACGCAGCTGCAGTAATTGATGAAACTGCTGATATTAAAATGGCAGTATCTTCAATCCTTATGTCAAAAACTTTCGACAACGGTATGATTTGTGCATCTGAACAATCAGTTGTTGTAGTTGATAAAGTATATGAAGAAGTTAAAAAAGAATTTATCTATAGAGGTGCATACTTAATTAATGAAGCTGAAGAAAAGAAAATGATCGATCTTCCATTCATTGATCCAAAACGTGGTACTGCTCACCCTGATATCGTTGGTCAACCAGCTTGGAGAATTGCAGAATTAGCTGGATTCAGCATTCCAAAAACTGCAAAAATTATTTTAGCTGAAAGACCTTCAGTAGATTGGAATGACCCATTCTCTAGAGAAAAATTATCTCCTGTATTAACTATGTACAGAGCAAAAGATTTCGAAGAAGCAACAGAAATGACTTATGAATTAGTATCAAAAGGTGGCGCTGGTCACTCTGCAGACCTTTATACAGATACTCGTAGTCAAGAAAGAGTTGACAAATTCGCAGAAAAAATGCCTGCATGTAGAGTATTAATCAACTCTCCATCAGCTCAAGGTGGTATCGGTGATTTATATAACTTCAAATTAGAACCTTCACTTTCTCTTGGTTGTGGTTCTTGGGGTAAAAACGCCGTATCTGGTAACATCGGTGTAGAAAATTTATTGAACTACAAAACAGTTGCAGAAAGGAGAGAAAATATGCTTTGGTTCAAGGTTCCACCAAAAGTTTACTTCAAAAGAGGAGCAGTTGATCTTGCACTTCGTGAACTTGAAGGTAAAAAACGTGCCTTTATCGTAACTGACAGATTCTTATTCAATTCAGGTGCAGTAGACAGCATCGTTAAAGTATTAGATGAAGTAGGTATTGATCACCAAATCTTCTTTGATGTAAAGCCAGATCCTACATTATCTACAATTAACCAAGCAATGGAAATTATCAGACCTTATGAACCTGATGTAATCATTTCATTAGGTGGTGGATCTCCAATGGATGCTGCTAAAATTATGTGGTTAATGTATGAACAACCAGATACAGTATTCGAAGATATCTCTATGAGATTTATGGATATTAGAAAAAGAATTTGCCGTATCCCTGAATTAGGTAAAAAAGCTACAATGGTTGCTATCCCTACAACTTCAGGTACTGGTTCAGAAGTTACTCCATTCGCAATTATTACAGATGATGAAACTCACGTAAAATATGCGATTGCAGATTACGCATTAACTCCAAATATGGCAATTATCGATCCAAACTTTGTAGATGGTATGCCAAAAGGTTTGACAGCTGCATCTGGTATTGATGCTTTAGTTCACGCAACAGAAGCTTATGTATCTGCTTTAGCTACAAACTTCACAAATTCAAATGCTTTAGAAGCAACTAAATTGGTATTCAGATACTTAGAAAGATCTTACAATGAAGGTGCTAATGATCCTATCGCCAGAGAAAAAATGCACTATGCTGCAACAATTGCAGGTATGGCATTTGCTAACTCATTCTTAGGATTATGTCACTCAATGGCTCACAAATTAGGTGCTATGTTTAATGTACCTCACGGTGTAGCTAACGCATTGTTAATCAGACAAGTAATTAAATACAACGCAGTTGATTGTCCTAAAAAACAATGTATCTTCCCTCAATACAAGTTCCCTAATGCAAAAGCTAAATATGGTCAAATTGCAGATGAACTTGGCTTAGGCGGTAAAAATGATGATGAAAAAGTTGAATTGTTAATTGAAGCAATTGATAAATTGATGAAATCAATCAACTTACCAAATTCTATCAAAGATTTTGGTGTATCAGAAGCTGACTTTAACGCTAAGTTAGATGAAATGGTAGAACTTGCATTCGATGATCAATGTACAGGTGCTAACCCAGCATATCCATTGATGGAAGATATTAAAGCTATCTACAAAGATGCTTATGAAGGTGTTGTAAGAGATTACTATGCAACAAAATAAGTATTAGAAATAAATAACTAAAATAACCGCTAGAAATAGCGGTTATTTTTTTATTCTATATCTTGACTTTTTATTATTTGTTTCGTATTATAAAGTAACGAAGTGGCGACATGGCCAAGTGGTAAGGCAGGAGCCTGCAAAGCTCTTATCCCCCAGTTCGAATCTGGGTGTCGCCTTTTTTTATGAGGTGTTGATATGTTATTAAAAATTATTGGCGGGGGAAATAATAATTTTTTTGTTAGGAATTTTAAATTTCTTTCAATTAAGAAAAGTTCTGCTCCTCAGATGAAAAAACATTCAAAATTTCAGATTGATACTTTTAAGGCTGCTGAACCCATTTATAATATGAAAAAAAAGCCTGTAAAGACTAATTTAAACCCATATTTCTTTTGTAATTTAGATACTGTTTTGAAAAATTATAAAATCTTTTAAAATTTTTTCAATTGACAAATTTTAAAATCAATGCTAGTATCAAATTATGTTAAAAAGGTGCTGGTTATTAATTGTAAGTTTATTAATTATAAACTGTTTATCTGCAAATGCAATTACATTGAAGTTTACAGGTTTCATTGCTGATGAGGCAAATGTCTTATCTCCACAAGTGGAAAATGACTTGAACATGACACTTTGGGATTTACAAAAAAAATCTGGAGCAGATTTAGTTGTTGTTACTCTGCCATCATTGAATGGCAGAACTGTTGAAGAAGTTGCTCTTGATATAGGACGTTCTTATAAATTAGGGGCTGTTGGTAAAAATAACGGAATGGTATTTTTAACTGCGCCAAATGAGCGTAGAATGAGAATTGAATTGGGTACTGGTCTTGAGGATAAAATAAGTATTCAAACTTTAGAAAATATCAGAGATAATGATATTTTTCCATATTATAAGCGTGAAGAGTATGAAAAAGGTATTACTCGTGGAGCTTATGTTTTGGCAAAAACAGTTGCAGAGGCTGAAAAAGTTAGTTTGAAAACTCAAGGGTATTGTCCTCCTCAATTATCAAAAAGTAATAATTCTAGAAGCAGTTCTGATTCAGAAAATATGCCTTGGTGGGCATTTCCTTTGGCAATAATAATGGCAATTATATCTCCGAGACGAAGATTTAATTCTGGAAGTTTTGGCGGCTTCGGTGGTGGCGGCGGCTTTGGTGGATCCGGTTGTTCAGGTAGTTGGTAGTTGTGTAAATAACAAATCATAAAAAAGGATTAAAAATGAAAAATTTAGATAAATTTGTTGAAGAATTAAAAAATACTTTGGGTGAAAATCTTTTATCAGTTATAGCATTTGGCTCACAAGCTAATGTTGAAGATGCAAAATCTAATCTTAATTTAATGATTGTAACCAATGAATTAACTGCTGAAAATTTATACGATATATCTAAACCTGTAAAAAAATGGGTAAAAGGGAAAAATCCTATTCCTGTAATTATGAACAGAGACGAATGGTATTCATCTTTTGATGTTTACGCAATTGAATATGCAGATATTAAGGAAAATTATCGAATTATATATGGGGAAGATTTAATTCCTACAATTAGCATAAATAAATACTTTTTACGTTTGCAGTGTGAATCTGAGTTGAAAAGCCTTTTGTTAAAATATAAAAATAATTTCTTAATGAATGTAAAATCTGATAGAGAAATGAAAAAGCTCTTAAACAATGTAATAAAGACTTTGCTAGTTATTTTTAGATCAGTATTAAGACTTCATGATAGTGCTGTTCCATACAGAGCTGTTGATATCATTGAATTTGCTTCAAATTATCTGTCTTTCAATAAGATTGTAATGTCAAAAATTGCAAAAGTCAGATATGAAAATGAAGATTATACTAAACAAGAATTATTATTTATTGAAGCTGAGTTAGTAAAAGATATTCAAAATATTTTAAAACAAGTCGATGCTATGCATTTTTAGAAATATTGTGCTATAATTGATTTATTGAAAATATTTCAGGTTGATTCTTTGCTAATTTAACTATTTAAAGTAGAGTTTTATCAATCTAAGTAATTAAAAACTCGGGCAATTAGCACTCTGCCGAGAAAAAAGATTGATAATCTTTTTTCGAGAGGGGGAGCGACCCAATCAAAAACGAAGTTTTTGATTGACAATTGAATATACTTCGGGCGATTAGCGCAGTTGGTAGCGCACCACATTGACGTTGTGGGGGTCACGTGTTCGAGTCACGTATCGCCCAGTTTTTTCAATAATGTTAGTATATTAAATTTGAGGACTTAATCTTATGCAAGATGTTATTATTATGGAATTAGATACGAATTTATCTTTTAAAGCATCAATAGATAATCCTCCTGAAGTAAAACATAGTTTTACTACTGTTTACGTTGATGAAAAAGAGGTAAAAAGACCTACTGTATCTCAGGTAAATGGACTATTGGAAGTAAAATTAGCAAATCCTAATGAAACCATTTCTAACTTTGTTCAAAAATGGAATAAAACAAGAAAAAGAATTAATTTAATGGTTGAAACTGATGAGCATATGTATTTAATAAAAGGGTGTTCCATCAAACGTTTTGAAACACCCAAGAAAGCTTTTACTATTTTTTATAATACTTTTAAAGAAGCCTAAATATATTTGATATAATTTTCAATATCTTCTTCTGTAATCATTTCTGTTGTAGATACAAGAATTTTATTATTATCAATTTTTAAACCACCGATAATATTGTGTTCTTTCAGATTTTTTAATGCTTTATCTGTATTATCAACTTGGATTACAAACTCGTTGTAAAATTGTGAATTAAGAGTTTTAATCCCTTTATTTGCAAGTTTTTTAGATAAAAGGTGTGCATTTTTAGTAGATAAGTATGATGCTTGTCTTAATCCTTTTTCTCCCATTACTGTTAGATATAAAGTTGCACAAAGTCCTATTAATGCTTGGTTAGAGCAAATATTACTTGTTGCTTTTTCTCTTTTGATATGTTGTTCTCTTGTTTGGATAGTAAGACAATATGCAGGGTTGCCATCAGCATCAACTGTTCTGCCTGCAAGACGTCCAGGTATTTGGCGCATGAATTTTTCTTTGCAAGCAATAAAGCCAGCGTGAGGTCCGCCAAAGCTCATATGTATTCCAAGAGTTTGGACGTCTCCAACTACTATATCAGCTTGTGAAGGAGGCTCTAAAATTGCTAATGAAGAAATATCTGTACAAACAATTAATAAAGTGTCATTAGTTTTTTCAATCTTTTTGATTTCTCCATAAAAATCTGGATTTTGAACTAATATACAAGCATAATCATTTGTATTTGGAGGTATTTCATCAAATAGTTCCAATTCAATTTTATTAGCCCAGCAGTATGTTTTTACTGTATCAATGTATTCAGGATTTAAGTTTTTTGATACAAGAACTTTATCTTTTTTCGAAATTCTAACTGCCATTAATATAGCTTCAGCACAGGCACTTGCTGCATCATATATTGTTGCATTAGAGATGTCCATTCCTGTAAGTCTGCAAATCATTGTTTGGAATTCGTACATAACTTGAAGTGTACCTTGAGAAATCTCAGGTTGATATGGTGTATATGCTGTCAAAAATTCAAATCTGTTTGCAACTTGAGAAATGCAAGCTGGTATAAATTTATTGTAAGTTCCAGCTCCTAAAAAAGTTACAAAATCAGTATTATTTTTTTTAGCAAGGAATTTAATCCTTTTTTGTACTTCCATTTCACTTAGAGGATTTTCAAAGCCTAATTTTCCCATACGAGCTTTTTGAGGAATTTGTTTGAACAAATCCTCAACTGATTCAACATTAATGCTATCTAGCATTTCTTTTTTTACTTCATCGCTATGTACTAAAAAATTTTTCATAAATTATTCCAATTCTTCTTTGTAGTCTTCGTATTCTAAAAGATCATTTTGTTCATTTGCAGCATCTCCAGTTGCTTCAATTTTAACAAGCCAGCCTTTTTCATAACTGTCTTCATTTAAAATCTCTGGAGAGTCAACTGCTTCTTCATTAATTTCAATAATTTTTCCGCTTATTGGCATGTAAATTTCAGAAGCTGCTTTTACAGATTCAATAGTTGCAAAAGTTTCACCTTTTTTGTATTCAGTATCAACTTCCGGTAATTCTAAAAATACAATATCACCAAGTTGTTCTACTGCGTAATCTGTAAGTCCGATTGTAAAAGTGTTATCTCCATTATCTAATAAGAATTCGTGAGATTTAGAACATAAGATTTTTTCTGTAATACTCATTAATTTCTCCTTTTTGTATATTATAATTTTATTTTATTTCTTTTTTCAACAAATGGTCTTTTTACGACTTCTGCATCATGTAATTTTTCTCTTATCATAACCTGAACAGTAGAGCCTGTGCAAATTTCTTTATCATTTTTTACATATGCTAATGCAATATTTGCTCCTAAAATTGGAGAAGGTCCGCCACTTGTAATTATTCCGACTTTTTCACCATCTTTGTATACTTCATATTCATGTCTTGCAATTGATTTATCAAGCATTTTCAAACCTACAAGTTTTTTCGTAGTTCCGTTTTTAATTTGTTCCATTATAACTTCTTTTCCATTATAATCTGCAATTTTATCTTTTGGGATAGACCAGCTTAGACCAGCTTCAATCGGTGTTGTATTTTCATCTAAATCGTTACCATATAAATGCAATGCTGCTTCTAATCTTAAAGTATCTCTAGCTCCTAGCCCTATAGGTTTGATGCCGAATTCCTGACCATCTTCAAGGATTTTGTCCCATAAATATTCTGAATGATTGTTTTCCACAAGAATTTCATACCCGTCTTCTCCTGTGTATCCTGTACGTGATGCAAGAACTTTAACCCCTGCAATTTTTGCTGGTTTTATTGTGAAGGAATCTTGTTGTGTATTAAGTCCCATTTTTCTCATTAATTTATCAGCAAGAGGACCTTGTATTGCAAGTAAAGAGAATTCATGTGATCTGTTGTCGATTTTAACATCAAAGTTCTTGCTGTTTCTAACCATCCAGTTAAGGTCTTCATCTATTCTTGACGCGTTGCAAATTACTAAATATTCTAAAATTCCTAATTTGTATATAATTAAATCGTCAATTAAGCCCCCATTTTTATTTGGTAGTTGACAATACACAGCTTTTTCATAATTAAGTTTAGAAATATCTTGGGGAACTATTTTGTTGAGAAACTCCATAGCGTCTTTCCCTGATACAAAGACTTCTCCCATGTGAGAAACATCAAATAAGCCCACTTTTTCTCTAACTGTTTTGTGTTCTTCAATAATTGATGTATATTGTACAGGCATATGCCAACCCGCAAAATCAACCATTTTTGCATTGAGATTAACGTGTTTTTCGTGTAAAAAAGTTTCTTTAGTCATAAAAAATATCCCCCATAGATTATATTGTCTTTGTAATGGAGAATATTGTCAATGGTTTATTGAGTTTATTGAAGTAAATTAGAAAATATGTTATAATAAAAAAGAAATTAAATAGAAAGGAGCGATTATGATTAAAATGTTTAGTAATGTAACTCGGGGGGGGGGCAAAATTTAAGCTCCTATAATGGTTTTACCCTCGCAGAAGTGTTAGTTACTTTAGGGATTATTGGTGTTGTTTCTGCAATGACAGTTCCTACTTTGATGCAAAATCATCAAAGGAAAACTTATGCAATTCAAGCTCATAAATTTTATAATGAAATGCAACAAGCTTTATCTATGTTTTTGACAGATAGCAATGCTGTTGGTATAAATGAAACCAAATTAAATAATTCAGATTTTGATATATCAGTAATTCCGTTTGTGAAAAATTACTTTAAAGTTGTTCAAGATTGCGGAGCTACTCCACAGCCTTGTTTCGCAGACGAATATAAATCATTATCTGGTACAACAATAGCAGGTTCAAAGGTTGGACGAGGACAACCTATTAGTTGTTTCTCTATAGCTAGTGGAGCAAGTTTTTGTATGGGGGCTTTTACTGGAAATGCTGATACTGGTGAGGGTTATATATACGTTGATACAAATGGCAAAAAAGGACCTAATATTGCTTGTAGAGACTATTGGAGAATGTTTTATTTCTCTGATACATCTGTAGATGGATGGAAATTAAACCCAGCTTGTAAAAAAAATGGAGCAAATTGTCCTAATGGTGGGTCTGTTGAAGCTCAAAGACAATATGACTGGGATGCAGGTTGCGGGGATTCTACTGATCCTGAGGATATTGATGGAATTGGGTATTTGATAGGTAAAGGTTGGGATATGGATTGGTAAAAAAAGAAGGTCATTTGACCTTCTTTTTTATAATTCAGCAATTTTTTTATATAATTCTATTTGTTTGTCTGATATGTTTTTCGGAATAACAATTTTAATTTTAGCATTTAAATTGCCGTATCCTCCGCCTTTTTTAGGTAATCCTAAATCTTTTAATCTTAAAGCTTGTCCGGATGATGTTCTTGGAGGTATTTTAATTCCTATTTTCCCATGGAGTGTTTCAATATCTTTTTTGCAGCCTAAGACAGCTTCCGGTGGTGTGATTTCTATTTCTTTCGTTAAATCAGCACCATTTACTTCGTAATCTTTGTCTTTGACATTAATTACAAGATACAAATCGCCTTTTCTTCCGTAGGAGTCAGATTTGCCTTCTCCTTTAATCCTGATTTTTTGACCTTCTGTGATATTTGGAGGAAGTTTTACTTTTATTGATTTTGGCTCTGATTTAAAACCAGTGCCTCCGCATTCGCTGCAATATCCTCCGTTTCCTGAGCATTTTGTGCATCGTTCTATATTGTTAAATTTTACATTAACAGGTTTTTGATCAAATATATCTTTTACAGTTACATTTAAGTTCATTGTAACGTCAAGATTTTCAGCTTTTGGAGGTTGTTGCTGTCTTCTTCTTGATGATGAAGTTGTTTGTTGAGTTCCACCAAAATCAAAACCACCGAAATTCATCCCCTGAGTTCTAGCTCCACCCCCCATCATATCACCGAATAATGAGCTGAAAAAGTCAGAGAATCCGCCTAAGTCCTGACCGTTGAAACTATAGCTTTGGTAACCGCCTTGTCCTCCGCCAAAACCAAATTGTTCAAATCCAGGAGGTGGAGTGTAACTTTGACCGCCTTGCCAATTAGAGCCTAAGCTGTCATATCTTTGTCTTTTTTGTTTATCGCCAAGAACTTCGTAAGCTTCATTTATATCTTTAAATTTACTCTCTGCTTCTTTAGTTTTATTTACGTCGGGGTGATATTTTCTGGCTAGTTTTCTGTAAGCTGATTTAATTTCAGCTTCGGTGGCATCACGTTTAACACCTAATATATCATAATAGTCTTTATATTCCATATTTTACCATCTCCTAAATAATATAATAATATAAAAAATATGAAAACTCGAAATAATTAATTATTTTTTAAGTATTAAAAAAGACAGAGTTTATTAAACTCTGTCTTTTTAATTTATTTTAAAAGCGGTTATGCTCCTTTTTATTTTCCCATTAATAAGTTTATATAAAAACTTATTTGGCGGGTGGAGCGACTACGCTTTTAGAACATTAAGCCAGCTTCTCTAGCAGCATCAGCTAAAGCAGCTACACGGCCGTGATATAAGAATCCACCACGGTCAAATACGACACATTCAATGCCTTTAACTTTTGCTTTTTTAGCGATAGCTTCACCAACGATTTTTGCAGCTTCGATGTTACCACCGTGAGATAATTTTTCTTTTAATTCTTTATCGTTAGAAGATGCTGCTGCTAAAGTTACATGATTTACATCATCAATTAATTGAGCATATATGTGTTTTGTACTTCTATAAACAGCTAATCTTGGGAATTCTGAAGTTCCTGATAATTTAACTCTTATAGATTTATGTCTTTTTTGAACTTTTGGTTTTCTTACTTCTTGTTTAATCATTTTTATTTCCTTTCATTACTTGCTTTAACGGGCTACTTATGTTCACCCTTCACATGCAATTATTAGGCTGCATTAGCCTTATTTTTTACCAGCTTTACCAGCTTTACGTCTGATGTGTTCGCCTTCATATCTAACACCTTTTCCTTTATAAACTTCAGGAGGTCTTTTAGATCTGATGAATGCTGCTACATCACCAACAGTTTGTTTATTTGTTCCTTTTACAGAAATTTTAGTGTTAGCTTCTACTGAAATTGTTATTCCTTCTGGTGGTTCAACAACTACAGGATGTGAATAACCTAATGCTAAGTTTAAGTTTTTTCCTTCCATATTAGCACGGTAACCAACACCTTGGATTTCTAATTTCTTTTCGAATAATTCTTTAACACCGTGTACAGCGTTAGCAATTAATGTTCTAGATAATCCATATAAAGCATCAGTTTCTCTAGATTCACCTACTTTTGAAAGAACAACATGATTGTCTTCAATTTTTACTTCAATTTCAGGACGAACTTCAACAACTTCTGTGCCGTGAGGTCCTTTTACAGTAACTGTATGACCTTCTATTTTTACTTCAACCCCTTGTGGGATTTCGATAGGTTTTTTACCAATACGTGACATTTTAATTTTCTCCTTTGGTATATTGTGTACATATTTCGACCTTTTCTACCAATTGTGATCGAAATTTTAAAATATAGAGTTTGTTAGACTAAATCTTTTTGTTTTTAGTCTTTGTTTCTCTATCATTCTAATTAGTAAACGTAGCAAAGAACTTCGCCACCGATGTTTTCTTTTCTAGCTTTTCTGTCTGTTAAAAGACCTTTGCTTGTAGAAACGATAGCGATACCCATACCACCTAATACTTTAGGAAGGTTTTTAGCTTTGCTGTAGTTTCTCAAACCTGGTTTAGAAATTCTTTCTAATTTTGTAATGATAGGTTTGTTGTTAGCATCGTATTTTAAAGTAATTTCTAATACTTTAAATTTGCCGTCTTCTTTTACGCTGTAATCAGTAATAAAACCTTCTTCTTTTAAAAGTTTAGCTAATTGAACTTTTAATTTAGAAGATGGCATTGAAACTGATGGGTGTGATACCATATTAGCGTTTCTAATTCTTGTTAGCATATCTGCTATAGGATCTGTCATTGACATAATTTTTTCCCTTTCGAGGACTTACCCACAGTTATAGGCAGTATCCTTTTTAACTATTACACCACTTACTGAATTAATTGTTGCTTTATAAAAAAAAGCTTATTTCAGCAGTCTGGAACTGTATAACTAAGATATCATGAATAATTTAGATTTACAAGTAAATATTTGAATATGTTAATTATTGTTGCTTATATAAAAAACCAAAAAAGACCGCATCCCTCGGTCCTTTGGTTTTTTATTATATTTATATTTCGCATAAGATAAAGTAAACGTTTTATTTACTTATAATTTAATAAATTTATGCAAAACAAAGTTCTACTATAAACTATTAAAAGTCTAAGTTAAAATACGATATACTTTACTACCAGCTTGCTTTTGTAACGCCCGGAAGTAATCCTTCGTGAGCCATTTTTCTTAAACAAATTCTGCAAAGACCGAAATCTCTGTGGTAACCGTGAGGTCTTCCGCAAATGCTGCATCTGTTATGAAGTCTTACTGCAGGGTATTTACCAGCTGCAACAAGTTTTTCGCGTCTTAGTTCTTTGTTTATCATCGCTTTTTTAGCCATGAATTTCTCCTTTTTTTATTTTGTTTGTTGTTGTATAACCCGATTAGCGGGAGGAGCGTCAACGCTCCTTATTTTTACCATTTATGACAAAATTTATATAATGCCAAAATGGTGGGTGAAGCGGCTACGCTTCTTATTTGTTCATCCCTTTAAAAGGCATTCCCAATAATTTTAGTAATTCACGAGCTTCTTCATCAGTTTCAGCTGTAGTGATTACAGATACGTTCATACCTTTTACTAAATCAACTTCTTCATAAGTAATTTCTGGGAATAATGCTTGTTCTTTCAAACCTAAAGTATAGTTTCCACGACCGTCAAAACTTTTTGGAGAGATACCTCTGAAGTCACGAATACGAGGCAATACTACACAAATAAGTTTTTGTAAGAAGTCATACATTCTTTCGCCACGCAATGTAACCATTGCACCAACTGGCATTCCTTCTCTTAACTTATAAGATGCGATTGATTTTTTAGCTTTTGTAACTACGCATTTTTGACCAGCTATTTTAGTCAATTGAGCTTCAATTGCTTCTGCAATTTTAGAGTTGTGAGAAGCTTCTCCAACACCCATATTCAAAACAATTTTATGAAGCTTTGGTATTTGGTTAATATTTTTATATCCGAATTTTTCCTTTAATGCAGGAATTACTTCTTCTTGATATTTTGCTTTTAAACTTCTAGTTTTTGTTGTCATTTTCGTATTTCCTTAATTCTACGATGCAATAATATTATACAATAAACATGTAAATATTATAATTTTGCATCTAATTGTTCACCACATTTTTTACAAACACGAACTTTTTTGCCGTCAACGACTTCGTGTTTGATCCTTGTCGGTTTTTCGCAAGCAGGGCAAATAACCATTACGTTAGAAGCATCTACAGGAGCTTCAACTTTGATTAAACCGCCTTGTATTCCTGCCATAGGTTGAGGTTTTTGAGCTTTTGTAGCCATATTTAAACCTTCAACAGTAACAGTGCCTTCAGTAACGTTAACTTTTTTAATGTTACCTGATTTGCCTTTATCTTTGCCTGCAATAATCATTACTCTGTCAGTATTTTTTACATGCAATTTTTTCTTTGTCATTTTATTATTCCTTTATATTTTATTGGATTATCTTTCTTGCACTAGATAACTTCCGGTGCAAGAGAAACGATTTTCATGTAACCTTTATCTCTTAATTCACGAGCTACAGGTCCGAAAACACGTGTTCCACGTGGGTTGCCATCTTTGTTGATGATAACTGCTGCGTTTTCGTCAAATCTGATAACTGATCCGTCTGCACGTTTGATATCAGCTTTTGTTCTAACTACAACAGCTCTAACAACTTCAGATTTTTTTACAGGCATATTTGGGTTTGCATCTTTTACTGCTGCTACGATTTCATCGCCAACTGCAGCAAATTTTTTGTTTGAACTTCCCATTACACGAATGCATAAAAGTTCTTTTGCACCTGTATTATCTGCTACTTCTAGTCTAGTTTCTTGTTGTATCATTTTTATTTTCCTTTATTTTTAAAGAATGTTTTACTGTTTCGTCCTCTCATTACGCTAAGGTAATGTTGACTAATAGATATTACTATCTAGCTTTTTCAACTACTTCAGCTAATGTCCAACGTTTGTCGCCAGAGATAGGTCTTGATTCTACAATTCTAACGATATCGCCTTCATTGCAAATGTTACCTTCATCATGAGCTTTGTAGTTTTTATTTGATTCAATAATTTTTTTGTATTTTGGATGTGGTTCATAATCTGCTACTTTAACTACGATTGTTTTATCCATTTTGTTGCTGATTACTACACCTTGTTTTTCTTTCTTAGGCATGTTGTACCTCTTTTTCTTTTATTACAGTTTTTGCTTGAGCTATCAATCTTTTTGTTTTAGAAATCAACGCTGTGTTTTCTAATTTGTGAGTTGAAAGTTGTAATTTGTAGTTGAACAAATCTTTTTTCCAATCAACTATTGCACTTTGCAGCTCTTCTACTGTTTTTTCGCGCATTTCTTCTAATTTCATTGTTATTTCCTTTATTAGTTTTAGCGTGATTACGCTTCTAACTTAGCTTTTTCTACTACTTTTACTTTGATAGGCAGTTTTTGAGCAGCCAATTCTAATGCGTGAACTGCAACACTTCTGTCGAAATAGTCAAGTTCAAATAGAATTCTGTTCGGTTTAACAACTGCTACCCAATATTCCAAGTTACCTTTACCTGAACCCATACGAGTTTCAGCAGGTTTTGCAGTAATTGGTTTATCTGGGAATATTTTAATCCAAACGTTACCGCCACGTTTGATTTCACGAGTCATTGCACGACGTGCAGCCTCGATTTGTCTGCTGGTAATCCAACCAGGTTCAACAGCTTGAAGTGCATATCCACCAAATTCTAATTTTGTTCCTCTGGTTTCTGTACCTTTCATTCTGCCTTTCATCATTTTGCGGTATTTAGTTTTTTTAGGCTGTAACATTTTATTTTACTCCATTTAGTTTTTTCTTACTATTTATAACTCGCGGTTATGCTTCTTCTGTAGATGCGATTCTACGTCTTGGACGTCTTCCGCCTTTTTCAGAACCTTCTTTACCGCTTTTTGCTTTGATGTTTTGGTCAGCTTTTTCGCCAGGCATTAAGTTGCCTTTGAAAATCCAAACTTTAACACCGATTTTACCCATAATAGTATCAGCTTCTGTGAATCCGTAATCAACATCAGCACGAAGTGTTTGAAGAGGAATTCTTCCTTCTTTTGCCCATTCAGAACGAGCAATTTCTGCTCCGCCTAAACGTCCTGATACCATAACTTTAATACCTTGAG
>UMEP01039549.1_pt1 | contig 153536 bp, 154 predicted proteins | sample 1964771 | NCBI WGS metagenome assembly UMEP01 (sample SAMEA4836022, study PRJEB28245) | human gut metagenome | biome: gut microbiome; material: fecal sample | place: Denmark | collected 2008 | reverse complement strand
GTATGATTACAGAAGAAGGCAAAGAACCTGTTGTACTTACAGATATTCAAGGTATTGAAGACTTCTTAGGTGATATGGACTTCAAAGTTACAGGTAATGATACAGGCATCACAGCTTTACAAATGGATATGAAAGCTAAAGGTATTGCTAATGACACATTGCGTCGTGCTTTAGCTCAAGCAAAAGAAGGTAGATTACATATCTTGGGTAAAATGAGAGAAGTTATTTCTGCTCCAGCAGATCATCTATCTCCATATGCTCCAAGTATTACAACAATGACAATTCCTACAGAAGATATTGGAACAGTAATTGGACCTGGCGGAAAACAAATCAGAGCTATTATTGATGCTTCTGGCGCTGAAATTGATATCCAAGATAATGGTGTAGTTACAATTACCTCTAATGACCAAGAAGGAGCTGAAATTGCTAAAAGAATGATTAAGGAATTAACATTCAAAGCAGAGCCAGGAATGGTTGTAAAAGGTAAAGTTGTAAGAATTATACCTATCGGAGCATTTGTAGAATTAGCTCCTGGTAAAGATGGTATGGTTCATATTTCCCAAGTATGTAATGAAAGAATTGAATCTATTGAACCTCATTTACATATTGGAGATGAAGTTATTGTTAAAGTTATAAAAATTGACGATAAAGGTAGAGTAAACCTAACTATCAAAGGAGTATCTGAAGAAGAAAAAGCTCAACTAAATTAGGCAAAAATAACATAAAAAATCACCTGTGATAATACACAGGTGATTTTTTTATATATCTAATTGTTTAAATACTAATAATTTCTCTGATCATGTTTTTGCTTTAACAAATAATAAAATTCAGAACTTACTGGTCTTAAAATTGTCTCAAGGTTATACACATTATCAGACAATATATCTGTCATTTCAATCACATACTGAGACATCATATCACCTAACATTAATTCCATTTTAGCATTTTTTAAATCTTCGCTTACATTATTTTTTAATAATATTTTTGCTGATCCGCCATATTTTTCTACAAATTTAGAATATCTCAATAATTTGGTAAAATCTTTTTTTAATTCAGGATTTGCCTTAATATTTGCTTTCAATAATTCTATTAATGCAGATATATCCGCACATTCATTACTTGATTTCTCATTATAATTAGAAACAAAGTTAACAAGCATATTATTAATTTTATTAATGTCTTCTTTGGAAGTTATAGGTCGTAAATAATCTTGATAAGATTGATTTAGTTTAGCTTTTTGAACCCTATCGAAATCATTTAATCCTGCTAATGACGCTAATTTCATCAATTGATCGGTCTCTAAAAACAACATTTTAGATGCTTCATTTGGTTTTAAATCAGATAATAATTCTACTACAGCCTGATTACACGCAGTAATTACATTTGGATATTTAAGAGTGAAACTCTTATTTACTCCTAAAGAAATCTTATCAACTTCTTCTTTAGAATATATTAAATCTTTATATTCTTCTTGAATTGTATCTGAAACTAAAACTGATAATTTATATTTATCATTCACTGTTGGATTAGAAATAAAATATTTTAAATATCTACCTTGAAACGCATCTGGTAAAAGATGCATTTGAGATAGTAATTCCTTTTTAAAATCTTCTGTCAAATCACCATTATAATTAATTTCACGTTTTGATTTAGAAATAGAATAAGACCTTATATTTTTACTATCTTCAAGATTTTTCTTCAATTCTTTAACTAAATTTTCTTGATTAGCGGCTTGATTGGAAGGGAAATCAGATACATCTTTAAATTGTCCAAACAGCTTATCATATTCAGCTTGAATTTTATCATGTTCTTTTTGTCTTTCTATTCTCAATGGCTTAATACTGTGAGCATAATCTAATAAATCTTTAAACTCATCATTATTACCATCCTCACCATATGCATCCATAAATAATTTGATAGTATCTTTCATCGCAATTGAACGTTGAGCTTTAATTTGAGGATCACTATTCCAGTATGCCTTAAAGATTTCTCGTTGAGAATTTGATAAAGTATCATAATTTTCAAAAAAATCTTTCATTTCATCAGAAGCATGAACCTTTTCTAAGACAACTGAATTTATTTCACTCATATATTTTGCAACAAAACCTAGAGTTTCTTTATCTTGAACATTATGTCTTTTTATTTGTTTTTTGGTTTCTTCTTGACTGCCCATACCTTTAATCATTGCATCGGCAAGTTTATCAATTTCCCAATCTTTTACTTTATCAAATTTTTTCTTTTCTACAATTGTTTTCTCTACTTTATGAATATTATTTGAAACATTATTTCTTGGAGCTATAACTTTTCTTGGCTTGTATTCATATGGAAAATCCTCTCTTGTTGCTATAAAGGATTTCCAAAAAGCATTATTTGGAAATTTTATTCCATATGCAGATAATGTTTCATACTTTATAGGGCTTAATCCTTTATAATAAACAGAAATATCCTTTTGAAAATCTTTATTTATTTCTTTTAATGTTTTTCCTTCCAAATAAATTTTCTTTAATAAATACAAACCTAGATTATCTTGTCCATTTTTAAACAGAGATTTATCATCTTGCTTCATTAATTCAATTTCAGCAATTACACCTGTTCTGGCATTTCTATTCGGAATATCTCGTAAATTACTGAATAAAGATTCTTTGGGGTATATTCTTTTTACTTGTTCTAAAGACTTTGTCTCATTTATATCATCAAACACTAGACGCATCATCTGAGCAGGAGGCATATTCTGTCTATCTTCATAATCATCAAAAAGATAATTTTTCATAGTTTCAGGCATACCATTTCTATTAAAATCTTGTTCAAAGAAATTTGCAGGAGTTCTAAAGAGTCTTGCTGCAAAAGTTATTCCATAATCTCTATAAGAAATAGGATTATATGAGTATTTATTACTAGAATTATTTCCTAAACTTTTATTTGAATTTTTATTATCTTGCGGTATTAATAATATCTTATTTAAAGATATTGGGGAAATGCTATTTATTTTCATATTACCTTTCAGAATTAATGTATATTTACCTTGATATTTTAAACCAAAACAAAAAAATTTTTGCTCACTATTAATATAAATTAACAAATCAACTTTTTTGTGCTAAGCTGAAATCAATTGGAGGAAGAAAAATGTGCGATGTAATAACTATTGGTAGTGCAACAATGGACGTATTTGTAGAAAGTGATGATGCAAATATCGTTTCTGTATATACTAAAAATAAAAAATCAGAATTCATGAGTTATCCATATGGAGCAAAGGTTGAAATAACTGATTTTGCGTCTCAAGTTGGCGGAGGAGGAGTCAATACAGCATGTAACTTCGCTAATTTAGGACTTAATACAAGCGCAATTTTCAAAATAGGAGACGACATATATTCTGATGGGATTTTAGAATCCTTTAAAGAAAAAAAAGTTGATTTATCAAACATAATTCAAGATAAAAACCTTAGTACAGGTTTTTCTATAATTCTTGTAAGTTTTCAAGGAGATAGGACAGTACTTGCTCATCGAGGTGCTAACGCAAAAATAAAAAAATCTGATATTAATTTTGATGCAATAAAAAGCGCAAGACTTCTATATATTGCACCTCTAAATGGAGATAGTACAAAAGTTCTTGATGACATCGTAAACTTTGCAAAAGACAATAATGTCAAAGTTTGTTTTAACGCAGGAACATCAAGTATAAAAAAAGGGTTTAACTACATTAAGAAAATCTTGGAAAATGCACATATTGTAGTAATGAATAAAGAAGAAGCATCAATGGCTACACAAATACAAGTTAGACCGGATACAAGAGATGAAAAATTTTCAGATGAATTAATTCATCCAGATATTAAAGATATGTTTAAAAAGTTAAAAGTAAGAGACTATCAAATTATAGTAATAACAGATGGCGGTCATGGTGCATATGCATATGACGGTCATAAATATTATTATTGTCCGGTATTTAACAGTCCAGTAGTATCTACACTAGGAGCAGGAGATGCATTTGCATCTACATTATGCGCTGCACTTGCTAAGACCAAAATAGATATAGGTAAAGCATTAATGTATGCGTCTGTAAATTCAGCAGGTGTTGTTTCTCAATTTGGAGCAACTCAAGGACTTTTAACTTTTGAAGAAATAGAACAAAAATTAAAAGAACATCCGGAATATACATATCAAATAGCAAAATAATTTTTTAGAGGATTTTATATTCATATAATAAGGAGCATTTTAATATGAATATACCCAAAAATAATTATAATCAACTGCAATTTTCCGGTTTATACAGAATTACAGGTTCTTACAATGATTTAAAATCTATTGAAAAATCTGTTGAAAACAAATATAAAAATGAATATAAATATAAAGGAGATGGTACTAAAGTATATGATTATGCTGGAGTTTTTACACTTCCTAAAGAGCAAAAACCTACAACAGAAATTTTAATATCAACTAATAATGATACCAAACCTTTATTAAGTTTTATTGGTGAAAATTATAAACAATATAATTTCATATCATACCCAAAACACGATAAACCATATAAAGAAGTTCGTTCACTGATTGAAGCTCATTTTAGAAATAATGCTGACAATTTATTGGATTCAATGATTGAAACAAAAAAAGGCATAGTACATGATGCCATAGAAGAAAGTAAAAAATTTATTGCACATTTTGCCTACACAACACCTGATAAACATGTCAGTGATATAAATAAATTACAAGCCAAAGAAGTCATTGAAGCAATAAAAAACAACTGTTTTGACTTCATTAATGGCGTAATAAGAAAATAGTTTATATATTTTTAATAACTCTACAAGGAATTCCTAAAGCCAAAACATTTGAGGGAATATCCTTTGATACAACACTTCCTGCTCCAATAATAGAATTATCCCCAATTGAAACACCTGGCAACACAGTTACATTACCACATATCCAAACATTATTCCCAATTTTAATTGGTTTTGAAATCTTCTTACCACTCATTCTTATCTCAGCAGAAAAAGGATGAGTTGAAGTATAAAAAGCACAATTAGGTCCAACTAAAACATTGTCCCCAAAAGTTACATTACCTTCATCCAATATTATCAAATTATGATTAGAATAAAAATTTTCACCTATTTCGATATTATAGCCATAATCACACATAAAAGACTGCTCAAGTAGAAAGATAGACTTTGTTTTTCCTAATATACTTTTCAATAAATCCAAACGGATACCTATCATCTCAGGAGAAACCGAATTATACTTATGACATAATGCCTTGCATCTTATACGTTCATAAAAACGTTTTTTTTCATCATCATCTTTTTTATTAAACATAACTATAAAACTTCATTATTAATAATCAAAATCATTTTTATAATAATTCATAAAAAAAATTTTACCTTAGCAGAAAAGATAATTTTTTTAATTTATTTTAGTTAATTATAGTTATATAACATTCCTTAAAAAAATTCCCTTATTTTCACATTTTATAGTATAATGACAATATATAAGAAGGAGAAAATTATGGGATATAAAATATTATCCAAAAAAGAGCTTTGTCCTAACCAATATGAAATAACAATTGATGCACCTTATGTTGTAAGAAACGCTAAGGCTGGACAATTTATAATATTTAGAGCTAATGCAAACAGCGAAAGAGTTCCACTCACAATCGCAGACGTTAACAAAGAAAAAGGAGAATTAACTCTTGTATTTATGGCTGTTGGATATTCAACAAAACAACTTGCAGCATTAAATGCTGGAGATGAAATCCATGATATAGTTGGTCCACTTGGACAACCAACTCACATAAAAAAATATGGAACAGTAGTTTGTTTAGCAGGTGGATATGGTGCTGCTCCATGTTACTTAATTGCTAAAGCCTTTAAAGAAGCTGGCAATAAAGTATACATGATTATGGGAGCAAGAAATAAAGATTTAATTTTTTGGCAAGAAAAAATGAAAGATGCTTGTACAGAACTATTTATCACAACAGATGACGGAACATTAGGTGAAAAAGGTTTTGTTACTCAAGTTCTTGAAAGAATTATGAAACAAGAAAAAGTCGACTATGCAATAGCTGTAGGGCCAATGCCAATGATGAGAGCAGTGGCGGATTTAACTCGTGATAAAGGCATTTATACTGAAGCAAGTATGAACCCAATTATGGTAGACGGAACAGGTATGTGCGGTGCTTGCAGAGTAACTGTTGGCGGAGAAACTAAATTTGCATGTGTAGACGGTCCTGATTTTGATGCTCATAAAATTGACTTTGATGAAGTAATTAATCGAACAAAAATTTATAAAGATCAGGAAAGAAAACGCGATGAAAATTGCAACTTGTTAAAACAAGCAGAAAAAATATCTAAATAAATAAGGAGAAAATAAAAATGGCTAAAGATATTCCATATTGTCCGCTTATGAGTGCAGGCTCAGATATCGACAAAGTTTGTACATTAGAAAGTTGTGCTTGGTATATCCCAAGTGTTAGAAAATGTTCAATGTACATGTTAGCATATAATGCTTTATTAGAAACAAATGCTAGACAAAAAGCTGCACAACAACACAGATAAGGATTTTATATGAAAATACTTGTTTGCATAAAACAAGTCCCTGATACTACTGATATCAAGTGGACAGAAAATAATACAATTCAAAGGGAAGGTGTCGAAAGTGTCATCAACCCTTTTGATGTATATGCTTTGGAAGAAGCACTTAAACTTAAAAAGAATTTAGAAAATGTTGAAATTACAGTACTTACAATGGGGCCTTCACAAGCTGTAGATATGCTTAAAAAAGCTATTGCAATAGGCTGTGATAACGGAGTATTAATTTCTGACCGAAAATTCGCAGGAGCTGACACTTATGCAACAGGCAAAACAATTGCAGCAGCAATCAAATCAAAACTAAATGATTTCGATTTAATAATATGCGGACAATTTGCAATTGATGGTGATACAGCCCAAACTGGTCCGAGCATTGCATCTCATCTTGAAATTCCTCAAATTACATACGTAAAAGATTTAGATAGATGTGACGGCAAATGTATTTATGCAACAAGAGAAATTGAAGAAGGCTTTGAAACATTAAGAGTTGATCTGCCTGCACTAGTATGTGTTCTAAAAGGGACTTATGAACCCACAAGACCAAAAATAAACGGTATTATAAAAGCTCAAAAAACAAACATCACAATATATTCTATGGAAGATATAGGCTTAACACCTGATGATGTCGGAATAAAAGGCTCACCAACATATGTCAGCAAAGCATTTAGGCCAATTAATACAAGAGGAGAATGTGAAATCTGCAAAGATTGCGATACATTAGCATTAAAAATAAAAGAATTTGGAGGATTAAATAATGAGTAATATTTTGTTATACGCAGAAGTTACAAAAGATGACTTCCTCCACACAGTGCTATTTGAACTTTCATACAAAGCTCAAGAACTTTCAAAAAAAATGAATAATGCAGACGTATCAGCTCTTTTAATTTGTAAAACAGGGCTTTCTGAAAGTTTTAAAGAAGCATTTATCAATTCAGGTTTTGACTATGTCTATATTGCAGAAGATGACAGCTTTACTCATTATTCAACAGAATTATATTCAAAAGTTGCAATAGATATTATAAATGAAATTAAACCGGATATTATGTTAATTGGAGCTACAACACAAGGTAGAGATATTGCACCAAGAATATCTGCATCTTTACACACAGGACTTACTGCTGATTGCATAGGACTTGATATAAATGAAAACGGACAGCTTGCAGCTACTCGTCCAACATTTGGGGGAAAATTAATGGCTACAATTTTATGCAAAAGATTACCTCAAATGGCAACAGTAAGACCTAAAGTATTCAAACCAGCTCCAGAAAATATTGTTAAAGATACAAAATTTATCTACATAAAACCAGAAATCGAAAATATTGAAAAAAGAATTGAATTTATTAAATTTGTAAAAGGATTAAACACTACAATTAATGAACTTGATAGCGCAGAAATAATTGTAGCAGGCGGCAAAGGGCTAAAAAATGAAGCAGGATTTGCACTATTGAAAAACTTTGCAGAAAGCATAGGAGCCTGTGTTGGAGCTAGCAGAGGCGCAGTAGATATGGGACTTGCATCAGCAGATATTCAAATAGGACAAACAGGTAAAACTGTTACCCCAAAACTATATATAGCTTGCGGAATTTCAGGCGCAATACAACATATTGTTGGAATGCAAGACAGTGACAAAATTATAGCAATCAATACAGATGAAAAAGCTCCGATTTTTGAACATTGTGACTGCGGAATTGTGGGCGATGCTTTTGAAATTATTCCAGAATTAATAAAAATAATAAAAAAATCAAATAACGAACAAATTAACTCTTGACAAAAAACTATAAATAACAAATAATAAAGAAGTTGGAAGCAATAAGAGGAGTTTAAAAATGGTATATAATAAGGCTTTGAGAGTGCCCCCCCCCCACAAAACACAGCTATAGCAAGAAATTTTAACACACACATTTACTTTAGTAAAAATATTTGCCATAAGTATGATATCGTTTATCATATAAATAAGTTTCTTGGTTTTACTCTTGCAGAAGTATTAATTACGCTTGGAATTATTAGTGTAATTGCAGCAATGACTTTACCCGCGATAATATCATCATACAAAAAAGTTGAACTTGAAAATCGATTTAAAAAAGCATCATCTACAATTGAAAATGCTGTAATAGCTACTGTAACTGAATATGCAATGGATGATTTATTGACAAAGAAGTCAAATGAAAATATAAACGCAACAATTCCAGATGAACTAAGAAATGAAATGAATGAAACTTTTTCTTCTAAATTAAACATAGGTCACACTTATAAATTAAAATTAGCTAACGTTGGAGCTGATCCAATTACACATAAAGCAAATTTAAAACCTGTATATGGTTTTCTTACTGGAAAACAAATTTACCCACTTTTTGTTTATAATCTTGGACAAAAATATATTTTAAATGATGGAACGTCTGTTTCTTTAATGATTTTTCAAAAACATGGAGTGCATGATGGAATAAAAGTAGTTTTTGATACAAATGGGGCATTCAGAGGCCCCAATAGATTTGGGTATGACATATTTATTTATGATACAGGATATTGGAATGCAAATACCTGTTCTGATGAAATATATTCATATGGATGCTATAAATATGCACAACAAAATATAAACCCACAAGAAAAATCAAAAAGTTACTGGAAAAACTTAAAAATTTAATTCCCTTAATACAATCTTTGTGCTAAAATAAATAAGTAATAAACCTATTTTCAAGAAAGGATTAAGGGATATGAATAAGGTTGTAGTAGGCGCTCAATGGGGCGATGAAGGTAAAGCAAAAATTACTGATTTATTAGCACAAGATGCAGATTTAATCATAAGATATCAAGGCGGATGCAATGCAGGTCATACTGTTGTTGCACATAACAAAACTTTTAAATTCCATTTAATTCCATCTGGAATTTTATATAAAGGAAAAACTTGCTTTATAGGTGCTGGAACTGTTATTCTACCTGAATATTTTGAAGAAGAAATAAAAGGTTTAATTGATGAAGGCATTGACGTCTCAGGACTTAAAATCAATCCACTTGCATCAATTACAATGCCTTATCATACAGAGGTTGACGGATACTCTGAAAGTACAGCTAAAAAAGGGAAAATTGGGACAACTAAAAAAGGTATAGGGCCTACTTACACAGATAAAATGGCTAGAATTGGTTTAAAAATCGAAGATTTGTATTCAGAAGATGCACTTTCTGAAAAATTAGATATTATACTTCCTTTAAAAAACAAAACATTAAAAGAAGTATACGGATTAAAAACATATTCAAAAGAAGAAGTTCTTGAATTATGCAAAAAATATGCAGAAATATTCAGACCATATGTATGTTTTGATTGGCAAAAAGTTTTAGAAGATGCTAAACGCGAAAAGAAAGCTGTTCTATTTGAAGGTGCTCAAGGAGTAATGCTTGATATTGATTACGGCACATATCCTTTTGTAACATCATCAAACCCAATAGGAGGCGGCGCAGCAACAGGTTCAGGCTATGGACCAACTATGATTGATGAAGTTATAGGTGTTGCAAAAGCATATGTAACACGTGTCGGAGAAGGCCCGTTTGTCACAGAACTTACAGATGAAACAGGTGATAAAATTAGAGAAATCGGACATGAATACGGTGTTACAACAGGTAGACCTAGACGTTGTGGTTGGTTCGATGCCGTAACAATGAAATATGCGGTATTAGTAGGAGGCTTAACATCAATTGCTCTTACAAAAATTGATGTATTTGACAGCTTTGATGAAATTAAATTGTGTACAGCATATAAAGATACTAGAAATGGTAAAATCTACACAAGTTACCCAACAGATGTATTTATCCACAAATATTTAGAACCTGTTTATGAAACTCACAAAGGCTGGGAACAAGATATCACAGGAATTACAGAATACGAAAAACTACCTGAAAATGCAAAAAAATATCTTGCGAGATTAGAAGAATTGCTGGAAGTTCCTATCTCTATAGTTAGTGTAGGGCCTGATAGAGAACAAACTATTTTTAAATCAAAATAGTTTGCGCAAATTCAATAAAATAGCAATTTTTATAATTTTCATGTTTTTATATAAATGTGTTAAGAATAAATTCAATCAATAGTGTAAATAATTATCAAAGAAATTCAAAGATCGTATTTAAAGGGAACGAAAATCAAACAAATCCTCAAATAGATAAGTTATCTAACGTTCAACCAGATTATACGGTTAAAACTCCTATGGCTTATACAAAGACTGGAGAAATGAATTTTCCTTATGACACTAAAGCTTATTGCTATAAGCTTGCAAACGGGCAAAAAGTAATTATTGTTCCTCAAGAAGGCGAAACTGTCCTTCGGACATATGTAAACACTGGTTCGATGAACGAACCTGATAAATTGCGTGGAATAAGTCATTACATTGAGCATAATTTATTTAACGGCTCTAAAGGATTAGAAGAAGGAGATTTCTTTAAGCAAGTTGATAAAATGGGAGCCTCTACAAATGCATCAACAGGCTTTGCGGAAACAAACTATTATATAAGTTCAAATCTTTTAAACGATAGCGATTTGGAAACAAAAATAAAACTTCACGCATCAATGCTTGAAACACCAATTTTTGCAACTGAAAAACTTGAAAAAGAAAAAGGGATTGTTAATTCAGAAATTAACATGATTACCTCTGATCCTGAAAATCTTGCTGTTAACAAAATGATTAAAAATTTGTATGGAATTAATACAACTTCAACTGATATAATAGGAGGGACAACTGATAACATTACAAATCTGACAAGAGAAGATGTTGTCAACTATTTTAATAATAATTACTACCCTGCAAATATGGTAACAGTAATTACAGGAGATGTAAAACCTGATGAGACAATGAAACTTATATCAAAATATTTTACATCAAAAAAACAACCAACAAATCAAAGACACTTAGAAAAACTTGTACCAACTCAAAAAACGATTAGAGAAGATTTAATTTCTGACAAAGCAAATTCTACAACTATTGTAGTCGGTTTCAACGGGCCTTCATCTGATAACACAAAAGATAGAATTTATGCAGAAGCAATTACTAGAGTACTTGCAAGATCTGCGACTTCAAGAATTGATAAAAAAATTAAACCATATAATACAGGTACTTGGGCAGAAGAAGAAAAAATAAGCACAAATCCTAAAGATGGTAGAGTATTAATGATTATGTCAGAATGCTCTGACGAAAATTCTGAAAAAGTTTTAAAAGAAATCTTCAATGAAATCGGCAATATTGCAAATAATCCTCCAACTAAAGAAGAATTACAAATTGTCAAAAAACAAATGCTTAATGCTTTTTCTAATATGTTTGAAAAATCATTTAATACAAATAATGCAATAGGAACATCTATTTTAGAAAACAATGAAGATTTTCTAAATAATTTTGAAAATATTGTAAAATCTATGACTTCTGAAGATCTTGCAAATGCTGCAAAAAAATATTTAGATATAAATAAAGCATCAGTAACCCTAATTCACCCATCTTCAGCAACAGAAGAAAGCATAAAACAAAATTACAAAAACATTTCTTTTTCAGGAGCTAAAAAAGAAGCAATAAATATGGCTTCTGTAAAAGAATATAACATGCCAAATAATTACAGAATTACAACAATAAATTCTAAAACTAACAATGCAAATATCGTCTTCAGAATTACAACTGACAAAACGTTTAATGGTAAACCTTCTGCTGAATTTGTTCTTGATAAAATCTTAGATGAAGGTTCAATATTCAAAAATCAAGAAGAATTTAAAACAGATATAGCAAAAGATGGCATAGAAAGTTCAATAGGGACTGCCTATGATACAATTTCAGCAGCAATTACCTGCAACAGTGACGATTTGCAAAAAGCTCTAAAAAGTACACAAGAAGTGATAGAAAATCCAAGATTTACAAATGAAGAATTTGAACATGCAAAAGCTGAAATTAAAGAAGCTCTATTAACTGCTGATAAATCTGCATATGATAAACTTTCAAATGAATTATATAAAGGCTTGCAAGCAGGATACTCTAAAGAAGAAATCTTAAAAGACTTGGAAACTTTAACAATTGAAGATGTTAAAACTCTTTATAATTACCTGATTCAAAATGGAAAAGGAGAACTATCAATTTCTGCACCATTTGAAAGAAAACCAGAACTAAATAAAATTCTTTTCAATACTCTTGGAAAGTTCAAAACAGTTACACCTCATTACACTAGAGAATTACAAGATGTATACAAACCAGTCGAAGAAACAAAGGTTTTAACAGATACTGATTTTAAAAATCAAGCAGAAATAATTGAAGCATACAAATTTAAAATTAATCAAAACATAAAAGACAGAGTGACCCTAGAACTTTTAAATACAATTCTAGGAGGCAACCCATCATCAAGATTGTTCTCTGACCTTAGAGAACAACAAAAGCTTGCATACCATGTAAGATCAAATTATGAAACGAATAACAATATAGGACTATTTACTTTAAAAATAGGAACAACAACTGACAATAAAGAAACTGGCGAACAAAGTTTTGACAACGTAAAAAAATCTATTGACAGTTTTAATAGACACATAAAAAAAATAAAAACAGAAAAAGTAACAAATGAAGAACTAAATAATGCAAAATTAAGCCTAAAAAACAGTATTCTTAATTCTAATAACACTCCATTTGGAAAAATAATGAGTCTAATACAAGGTATGGAATCCCCATATGGAATTTCAAAAGAAAATCAATTATTTGATGAAATTGACAAGATAACAGCTGATGATATCTATAACGCAGCAAATTATGTCTTCTCCGGCAAGCCGACTTACTCAATACTCGCAACAGAAGACACAATTAATGCTAATAAAGAATATTTTGAAACTTTAAAAAATAGTTTATAAAACATCTTTATAAGATAAGAAAATATAAGTTAAAGCACTTAAACCAACAAGACTATAGACAATTCTTGATAATAAAGTCATATCACCAAAAATTAAAGCAACCAAATCAATATTCAAAAGCCCCACAAGCCCCCAGTTTAAAGCTCCGACTAAAACTAATATGTAAGTAATGATTTTTAGAACATGCATAACTAACCTCGCTTTCATATTTAGTATTTAGCATTATGGGAAAAATTTAATCCGACAAATATACAACAAAAGAGTCCGACATATGTCGAACTCTTTTGTACTTATTAATTATAATCAAAATTATAATTTTTCAGCAACCATTTTAGTAGTTTCAGCTAAACGAGTTGAGTAACCCATTTCGTTGTCATACCAAGAAATGATTTTAACTTGGTTTCCGCCCATTACACGAGTTAATAAAGCATCAACTGTAGATGATTGAGAAGTACCTACATAGTCAGAAGAAACTAATGGTTCTTCAGTGTAGCAAAGAACATGTCCATCAGCACCTTCTTTTAATGCTGCATTTACTTCTTCAACAGTTACGTCTTTAGAAAGTTCGAATACAACGTCAACTAATGATACGTCTGGAGTAGGAACTCTCATAGCGAAACCATCCAATTTACCTTTTAATTGAGGTAATACAAGAGCAACAGCTTTAGCAGCACCAGTTTTTGTAGGAACGATGTTTAAAGCACCAGCTCTAGCTCTTCTAGGGTCTTTGTGTCCAGCATCTAAGATTCTTTGGTCACCAGTATAAGAGTGAACTGTTGTCATTAAACCTTTAACGATACCGAATTTTTCATCAATAACTTTAGCGACAGGAGCTAAGCAGTTAGTTGTACAAGAAGCCATTGAAATTACGTTGTGTTTAGCTGGATCGTATTCTTTTTCGTTAACACCTAAAACGATAGTTTTATCTTCGTTTGTAGCTGGAGCAGAAATGATAACTTTTTTAGCACCAGCATCGATGTGAGCGTGAGCTTTTGTTGCATCTGTAAAGAAACCAGTTGATTCAACAACAACTTCAACACCTAAATCTTTCCAAGGTAATTGAGCTGGATCTTTTTCAGCGAAGAATTTAATTTTTTTACCGTTGATGATGATACCTTCTTCATAAGCTTCAACTTCACCATCAAATTTACCCATTACAGAGTCATATTTGAAAATTCTTGCAGCATCTTCAGGTTTAAGACCTGGGTCATTGATTGCTACATAATCGATTTCATCAAAAATACCTTCTCTAATAGCAGCACGTAATGTGTTACGGCCGATTCTACCAAAACCATTGATAGCAACTTTTCTTTTTGTCATAAGTATTTACTCCCTTTCTTTTGTAAAACCTTTAACATGTATCTTATAACATTAACAAAAAAACTAATCAAGTAGTTATAGACTTTTAAAATATTAAGAAATAGTTAATTTTTATTGAAAAATTTTTTCTTGCAAAGTATTATTTAACTATGCTAGTAAGTAAGATATGTGTACCTAAAACAAATCAAATTTCTTTCAATAATAAACAAATTGATAAGAAAGAATCTTTTTTAGAAAAATTTCACACAAAAACCAAAAATTCTGCTGATATGACTGACACAATAGTTGTACCAAGAACTATTTTCAAAGGATATCTTGGGATTATGGTTGGCACAACTTTAGTAACATTAGGCGGATTATTTAACAAGCACCCAAAGACAAATAAAACTCTTATGGGGGCAGGTCTTTTGGCTTCTTTATATGGAACTTGGGCTTTTGTTAGACCTTTTATTATAAAAGATGCCCCGGGTGTTGCAACTAAAAAATAAGATTATTTACAAGTTTTTTTCCCCCACCAAGATAAGTCGTCACAATGCATATAATCCATATTTTCATTAACTAAAACCCAAGCAGCACAGCCATAACCACTATACAAACTGGACTTATTTTTTGAACACGTTGAACCAAATGTTATATGAGATGACTCTTCTTTTGTCCCTACTGGAACAATCCCATACTTAGTCCAATAAAAAATGAAAGTATCTCGACCAAAAGTATTAGGAAATTGTTTACCATTTATATCAACATACAATTCAGCACAAACACTTTTTAAGGCATCAGAACTCCCTCTTACCAGGTTGCAATCATTAGCTCCTCCTAAATCCGTAAAATTAGCCCTCAAAAACGTTCCATCTGCAAGAACCATAGGTAAACTACCAACTCTGTAAGATGAATCTCCATTATAACTTCCACTCAATAATTTATATTCAACTCGACAATCATAATTATTACATATTTTCAAATACTTAGTATAATTTTTTAATACATTATAAAAAGTCATTGTTCCATCACGACTACCGGAATCATTATACACAACATCCCACTCATTAGGATAACCTTCTTCCTGCGTCACAGAAACATATAATTGCGACAAAACTGAATAAACCTTTTTCAATCTTGTAATAGTGACCTTTTCTTGGTAATTAGCAATTAATGCAGGCATTGTCATTGCGGCAACAACACCAATTATACCCAAAGTAATTAATACCTCTGCCAGGGTAAAAGCCAGTCTGGAGCTTAAATTATGCCCCCCCCCCGCGTTTTACAAATACAAAAATTTTTCATACTTCTTGCTCCTTTTTTTTTAATTATAAAATATTTTTTACTTTTTTTCAACTGGTGATATACAAGCACTTATTGCATCCATTAAACGTTTTACAGGAACAATTTCAATCCTTTTATCTTCTACTTTGTTTGCGTAAGGAATTATAGCTTTTTTAAATCCAGACATAACTGCTTCATTCAAACGCTTTTCAATATTATTAACAGGATGAATTTCACCAGATAGACCAATTTCACCAATTATTACTGTTTGAGAGTCAACCACAACATCACGAGCACATGTAGCAACAGCAAGTGCTATTCCTAAGTCAGCTGACGGTTCATATACATCAATTCCGCCCATTACATTCACATATACATCTTGTTTTGACAAATTAAGCCCAACTCTTTTTTCAAGTACAGCAAGAATTTGCAAAACTCTGCTTGTATCTACACCATTTGTAACTCTGCGAGGTGACGGATATGGAGTTGTACCTACAAGTGCCTGAATTTCAACTAAAAGAGGACGAGTTCCCTCATTTGTTACAATAATTGCACTACCAGGAGTTGCAATTTGTGAACGCTCATTTAAGAATAATTCGTTAGGATTTTTAACTTCTTTTAAACCATCTGAATGCATTTCAAAAATTCCAACCTCAGAAGTGTTCCCAAAACGATTTTTCATCGAACGAAGCATTCTGTAAGATTTGTATTTATCACCCTCAAAATAAATTACGGTATCTACCATATGTTCAAGAACTTTTGGACCTGCAATATTACCTTCTTTGGTAACATGGCCGATTACAATAACGGTTATATTTTTAGATTTTGCAATATGCATTAAAAGATTTGTACATTCACGAATTTGAGATACACTACCAGCTGAACTTGCAACATTTTGAGAATAAATAGCTTGGATACTATCAATCACAACAACATCAGGCATAATTTCTTCAATTTGAGATTTTATACTCTCCATTGATGTTTGCGGATAGACATATAAGCTATCAGAATTTATAGAAAGTCTTTGCGCTCTTAATTTTAATTGACTTGCACTTTCTTCTGCTGATACATACAAAACTTTTTTATTATTTTTGCACAATTCCCCGCTTGTTTGAAGCAAAATTGTAGATTTTCCAATTCCAGGATCTCCTGCAATCAAAACAAGTGAACCTTGTACTAAACCACCGCCTAAAATTCTGTCAAATTCGGAAATATTTGTGGAAACTCTTAATTCCTCTCCAATATGGATATCTTTTAATAATTCAGGTTTTTCACGATTTATAAACTCATCATGCACACTTGCCTGCTGAGGCTTTGCGGCAAATTGAACTTCTTCTACTAAACTGCCCCATGCACCGCATTCCGGGCATTTTCCTAAATAACCTGCTGTTTCATAACCGCATTCCTGACATATCCATTTTGATTTAACTCTAGCCATACAAATATTATAGTATAAAAATGGTGGGTATATACCCACCATTTTTTTATTTTTTTGCTGTTCCATTAATTAAAGATACATCATCAACTCTTAAAGCAAAATAAGGTTTAATCTTACCTGATTCTTGCAAGAATAGAACAAATGTGTCATCAAAATAGAATTTTCTTGGTTTTATATCTTCAGGAATAATCGGCATTGACATTTTTGTTGCAATTGAAGCCTCAGATTTTAGTTTTACACCTTCATTATCCATTTTAAAATCAACAGTTTCTAATGCTTGACCAATAATCATATCAGTACCTTTGATTTTATGGTTGCACAATTCGTCAAATGATTTTTGCGCATATAATGAAATATTTGGAACTTTAAATTCATCTTTAGCTAAAAATTCAGAAGGTCCGTCATATTGAACTTTTTTCATGAACATATCTGAATATAATTTATCAAAAGTTTTATCATCATCAGTTCTATACAAGTACAAGATATCTTTTCCTTGAGTATAAACAGAAACTGCAAAATCTTTTGATGAATTATAGAACAATACATGTAATGTATCATCTAAGATTTTATCGCTGTTTTCATCAATACCAAAATAATCAACTTTTTTGAATGAATGAGCAAATCTTGCAGGTTTTAATTTATCAAAAGCTGTTAAAAATTTAAAATCTTTTTTCAACATTGCATATACAAGATATTTACCAGGTCCAGGAGTCCAGTCCATAGAATCCAAAATATCACTAGTTTCATTAAATTTTTCTTGGATAGCTTTCTCAATTTGAGCTTTTAATTCAGGAGATGTTTCTCCATAAGTTTTGTAATAAGAATCTTCTGACAATTGATCAGCTTTAAATCTTTGCTTATTTAATTTAAAAGCCAATGGAGATCTATAATCTTCAAAATTTATAGGACCTTTAACTATTCCATCCATAAAATCATTCCATACAAGCTGAAATGTACCTACCCATACTCTATTTTGTTGTATAGACTTTGATGACATCAAAGGTAATACATCTAGAGATTTGTCAGGTTTAGCCATTACAGCCCCGCCAGCAAGCATTAAAACTGCCAATAAAGCTAATAACTTTTTCATTCTTTCTCCTTCTTATATGTCGCAACTTCCGATTTTATATTCAAAAATCGTAAAAAACTTTTAAAGAAACCTTTTGTATTATTTTCATGCGGAATATTAGCACAAGCATAATATTTTTCATAGTTATTTATAATATTTTCCGGCAGATTTTCACCACGTTCAAGAACTTGTGCTATAAATTCAAGATAATCATCTTGTTCTTCACGATACAATTCATCTCTTTTGCGTAAGTCCTCATCAGCTTCAAAATGAACTAATGCATGATAAGCCGCGTGAATACTTTTATCTTGGGTATCACGCGGAAATCTTAAAATAGCTTCTCTTACACACATACGAGAAATTAATACCTGTCGAATTAGTTCTGAAACTAATACTCTATCTTTTAAATAATCCATAATATTATACTAAAACATTTTGAGTATTTTTTTCAACAAATTTTATCAATTCAACATAATTACCGTTAAAGAATTGTTCAGCAACAGTTTTTACAGCATCCATAGCCATTTCATTTCTATTCATAGTTGCTTTATAATAGAATTTTTTCCCAACTTTATAACGAACTAATACTGATTTTACAGTCAATCTATCCATTACAGTTTTTATTGTTGTATATGCTCTTTCAATACCATTAAGTGCTAACTCGTCTACAATGTCTTGAATGGAAATATCTCTATCTTCATCATTGGCTGTCAAATTCCAAAATGAATTTAAAATATCAATTTCCAATTTTCCGCACACCATATATTCCTCTACTTTCTTTCTACTACGTATTACTATCATTGTAACATAAAATATTTTTATTTCAACAACTTAATAATAAAAAGTTACAATTACTGAATATCAAGAAGATCCTCTTCTTTTTTAAAGTTTGTTTTTTGTCTTCTTAATTTTAAATTTTTCTTTTTAGTTTTTTCTGGAACTTTTCTATAAGCATTATCCAAAGATATTTTTGTCAATGCAGTACCTTTTCTTCTGTCATAAAAAGTTAGCCAAAAACTTCTGTTTATATTATCAACAGAAAAAGATACCTGACCTGCAAACTTATCCCCAGGTCTTATTTGTTTAAACATTAATTTTGTATCCCCAAAAATTGATGGCCTGAATACTGAATTATAATCATTAACTAAAGCCATATCCAAGCCTGAGAAAGTTTTATCAGACATATTTGAAATCATAATTGTCAAAGTAAGAGTATTTACTTCGCCAAAAGGGTCTTTTTCATGTTTTATGTTACTTATATGAATATCTAAACCCGGATAAAACATTTCATGCTGCATTAGAGCAGATTCTTTATACACTGGTAATGGCACAGTTGTATTAATCTTAACCCTTATTTCATCTCCAGGAGCAATCAATACATCATGACCTTTTCTTATCAAAGCCATACCAAGACCAATTGCACCTCCCACTGCAGCACCACCGGCGACTGTGTAACCTTGAGAAGCAATTGCTGCCTCAAGACCAAGCCAATTCAAAGCCATAAAACCTCCAACTGCGCCACCAGCTAGAGTATATCCAACATCTTGTACAACAATTTTTGATGCTTCTGCGACAGGATGTAATTTTGTTGACATTTTCCCTTCTATCGGGATTTCCCTACCATCAGGTGTTATTAAATAATCGAAATCCAATGCAATCCATCCTTGACGACCTAAACGTTTTGGATCACCTGTCTGAGAAATTCGACCATGAGCAATTGTTCCTTTTGGAATAATTACCCCTTTATCACCTTTTACCTCATCAGTTACTTCTGCAAAAAATTCATCACCTTCGATATTTATATTGCTATCAAGCACTTGAGATACAGTCATGTTTATAACATCTTTTCTTTCTAAATGCTCAACCTGACCTGTGAATAATTCTTTTTGCAATTGTTGTTCATATACGTCAGATTTTTCTGCATGACCTTCCAAAACTTCTGCAAATACAGAAGAACTTGAAAATACAAAAGATATCAATATTAGTAATGAGATAAATCTTTTCATACCCTAATTATATAACAGTTTATTTATAAATTCAAAAAATTAAAATATTTACGAAACTTTATGTTTTATTTTATAAAAATATGGGCATAATAGTTTTGTGCATATTATTAGGGAGGAAGCTGAATGCGTTGGTATGACATTGAACCAGATGTTTGTATGGCAATTAGTATGATTGAATGTGCAGAAAAAAAAGCACAAGTTCAATATGCTGAATATATTATTAAACTCGTAAAAGAAAAAGATACAGAAATGAGTTACATTAAAAATACAACAATTAATAATATGGAAAGAAAATATCAAAGATGGTATGACAAAAATGAAACAATATCCACTGCTTTCTCATACTTAAAAGGAACAACCAAAACTATTCAAAAAGAAGTATCATTATCTGTACTAGCATTAATGAAATCGGCAGTAGCATAAAGGGCTTGACTTTATAAAAAAAAATTTGTAATATTAACGTATGAAAAAACGTTGGTATGATATTGATCCTACTGTTAGCAGAGCTGTTGCAGAACTAGAAAAAGCTGAAGAATATATTCAGGTTCGTTGTGCTGACTATATTATTGATAGATTGAAAGATATTGACTTCAATATTGAAATGTCTCTTGACGATCAATATAATTACATTATGCGCAGATGGTATGATAAAAATATTAAAGTATCACACGCAATGGAATACCTAAAAAATTGTCCTATTGATATTAGAAAAGAACTTGCTCTTGAAATTATTGATTTTATAAAAGAATACAAAGATTACGAAAAAAATCTTAAATAACTTAATTTATTTATTATATCTATCGTAAGGTTCACTTGACCAAGTAGTATTCTCTTTTATTATTTTGGCAGGCACTCCACCTATTATTATATTTGATTTATCAAAAGACTTTGTAACATAAGATTTTGATGCAACTATAGTATCATCAGCTAAAGATACTCCTTTTGCAATTGTTACATCCTCACAAATCCAACAATGGTTTCCAATATTTATACTACTTGGTGGATTTATAGCTTTTGCCGTCTGAGAATCAATAACTGTATGAAAATCAGTTGTCCAAATTTTTACATTAGAAGCAATTAAACAATCATTTCCTATATTTACAGAAAGATTCTTATTTTCCTTTATAATTATTCCTGCACCTCTAATGCTTGCATGATTTCCAATATTTAAAGATGCATTATCAGACAAAACAGAAAAAAACGAATTAAAAATTCTATGCTCAGATGAGCCTATTGTAATATTTACATTATCACCACATTCAATAATAGTATTAGAAAATTTTGGACAAGGTGAATATATTTTTATAGTAGCATTAGCTCCTTTAAATTTTACATTTAATCCTTTAATTCTTTTTTTTACCTGTTCACCTTTTTCGTTTACTAATATTATTTTATTGTTTTTTAATGAAAAAATATTTCGGAAACGAATTCTAATTCCAAAGAATGTTATTTTATAAGAATGTGGCATACTGCCAGCTTTAATTAAATCCACTATTATATTCCTTATTTAATTTAAACATATCAAAAAATTTTTTTTAATTATATTAACCATATGTCTATTTCTCGAACGCGATAAGAAAAAGCATAAAAAAATCTTTTTCTATAACTACTTAAATTAATTTTTTATTTATTAAAGCATTAATTAACACAAACAATTCTTCTGCAATCCTCTGCATGCCATATTCTCCAGGATGCATACCTAATCCTTCATTAGAATATTTCTTTTTATAATCAGCACGAGTTTTTTTATCATAAGCAAATAAATTTGAAATATCTACATAAAACGAATTTGTATCTAAAGCAGCTTTCTCATTTAATTTATTTTTTCTACGTTGTCCCCAATAAGGAGAAGTAACTATTTTAATATTATCATTACCAAAATAATTTATTAATTTTACTAATTGTTTAAAATATAATTCATCATTTTCACGCTTATAATTTTCACCTAATTGAAAAATAATAATATCAGGTTTGTATTCTACTAGAGGCTTTAAAATATTATAATCATAATTACTATAATGTCTTTCAAAATTAGCTAAATTATATACCCTCGCTCTAACCAACCTGTTATTTTGTTTAATAGAAATCTTTCGAATCAATACATTGACATAATCATCTTTTATATTCGAAACAATAACACCACTCGAAATAGAATTGCCTAAAACTAATAACTTTAATTCTTCTTTTTGATTTTTAGGCTCACCAAAACTATATTCAGCTTTATATTCAAAATCTGTATTAAATTCATTTTTTACGACATTTTGAGCTTTGTTAAATTATCATTATTTTTATCAATAATGCCTAAAGTTAGAAAAGCTACCAAAATAAGGCCTAAAATAGATATTAATATATACTTAAATAACGCCATCACAATTCCTTATACTTAAATTCTATACTCACACTATTTTATAAAAAAGAAAGAAAATATATATATTATCCATTAAAATTATTTTCTTGTTCAAGATTATTCTATAGTCGAAATAATTTGTTCATAATATTTTTTATCTTTACAAGGCTTTAAACTTGTCATATGTCTTTCTTCATTAAAAACAATTTTACCTTCTACATGCACAAATTTAGAAGCTTTCCTCAAAAATGCTTCATATGCGGTATCAAAATGACCTATATCTAAAGCTCTATAGCCATTATTTGTCAAATCTTCAGCGAGAACTGTAGCTGTTGGGCCTAGTGCCATGATAAATAAACTATCCTTTGGCATTTTTAAGCATTCTTTTAATATCTCGTCATATTTAGAAAAAGCATCTTTTATAGGGCATACAATTCTTTTAACAGATAATGCTTCGTCCAATAAATCATTCCCAATTCCTAATCTGGTACCTGCACCTTCAACAATAACAACCGGCTTATTACACCACAATGACTTCATTTTATTATAATAGTCTCGCCCTTGTTCCTCTGACACAAAAATCAATTGACGAGTTACATTTGTATCAATATAAGTTTTAGAAAAATCCAAATATTTATAAAGAGTCTCTCTACAAGTAACCATAACTTTACGCATATAATCGGTTTCACAATAACCAAATGCATCAGTTATTCCTACTAAAATATTATCATTTTGATTTTTTATAATATTTTTCAATCTTTCAGACAACACAGGATCGTATTTCTGAAAACTTATATTTTCCCCCATAATTAATTTAAACTCACCATCCCCACATCTTGCCATTGATTTTTCTCCAGAAATCAATGTATAAAGGGCATCATGAGCATTCAAAACTTGAGGTAATCTCACAGATTTTAAAGTTCGCGGATCTGCAAGTTCATATAACAAATTATCAAGTTTCTCTTTATATATTTCATTTTTATCTTGAATACGAAACTTCATTTTTAACCCAAACAAATTTAACTCATACCTTCCAGTAGACTTAGTTCTTTTTAAATAAAACATTATTTTCCCTCTCACTTTATAGTAAATTTTGCAATGAAAGCTATTGAACTTCAAGATTAATGAATAAATTGTAATATTTACTTAATATTTAGCCATGCCTGACAATATTATAGTTAAATAAAGATATGAGTGACGAAATTAACAAAAAAGTTATAGATATATTTTCAAAGCATAATAAAAATATTTCAACTGAGACCAAAGAAAAAATAAAATATTATGCAGGATTTAGTTATGTTAGAATAGATAAAGATCACAATGGTAATAAATTTAATTCGGAACATTTAATTAAATATGCCGAAAAGTGTCATTACATTGTAAGAGTAATGAGAGAATACAAAGGAGAAACTGTTTTATATAATTATGATGTTCCCAACAATGCTCTTTTTAAATTTATGAAATCATTTGAAGAAAATACACTTGATGGTACAATTATTGAAATAGACAAATATTTTCCAGAGGATTTAGCATAATAAAATGAATTGTTTTTTTAGAGAAAATCACGAAGCCTTATATAGATGCAACAAACCATACCAATACGTAGGAGGCGAATTCCTATCATATAATAAAGATTTTGACAATGCGAAAGTAAGATTTGCATTTGCATTCCCTGATAAATATGAAATAGGGATTAGCAATTTAGGTCTTAGAGTTTTATATGATTTAGTTAATAAACAGCCAAACTATATGGCTGATAGAGTATATGCCCCTGAATCAGATTTTCAACCTGAAATATTATATGCACTGGAAAGCAAAAAACACATAAAAGATTTTGATGCAATAGGTTTTTCTTTACAATATGAAATGGCATATCCAACTGTTTTAAAAATGCTTGATATGGCAAAAATACCATACAGAAACGATATGCGAAAAGACACAGACCCTATAATTATAGCTGGAGGTCCTTGTGCTTTTAATCCATTACCAGTAGCTGAATTTATTGACGTCTTTATGATTGGTGATGGAGAAGATAGCATAATAGAAGTTTGTGAAATTTTAGAAAAAACAAAAGGACTTCCAAGACAAGAAAGGATTAAAGCTCTTTGTGAAGGTGAAAATTCAGGTCGCTGGTCATTACTAACAGGTGGAACTGTTACAAAAAGAATTGCACAATTAAAATACGAAACAGCTCTAAAATCTTATCCAATACCATTTTCAACCTCAGTACAAGATAGAGCTGTTGTTGAAATTAGACGAGGCTGTGGAAGAATGTGCCGTTTTTGTCAACCGGGACATGTCACATTACCAATAAGAGAAAGATCTGCAGAAGACATTATAAAAATAGCAAAAGAACTTGTTAAAAATACAGGCTATGATGAATATTCTCTTCTTTCTCTATCATCTAATGATTATAAAAACATTAATGAAGTAATAAAAGAACTCGCTGTTGACTTTAATGAAAAGAAAATTTCTGTATCACTGCCAAGTCAAAGAATTGACGGCTTTAATCTTGAGCTTGCAAATCTTGTACAAAGTGTAAGGAAATCAACTATGACACTTGCTCCTGAAGCAGGCAGCCAAAGATTACGTGATAAAATCAAGAAAAACATTTCAGAAGAACAAATTTTAAATGCAGTTCTTACATTATACGAAAACGGCTGGTCTAAACTTAAGTTTTACTTTATCTGCGGTCTTCCAACAGAAACTCTTGCAGATATGGACGAAATGGCTGATTTACTAAGCAAAATAAAATATCGCTGTAAGCTAATTAACAAAGAAAAAGGTCTAAATCACGGACTTGATATAACCTGCACTTTATCTATTTTTGTTCCAAAACCTTTCACACCATTCCAATGGTACGGTCAAATGAACTTAGACAAAGTAGATGAGCATATCAAATATTTAAAAGAAAAAACAAAACATATTAAAGGTTTGAAAATTAACTACCACGAAGACACAATTTCTCAAATAGAAGCTGTATTAACTCGTGGAGATATTAGCTTATGTAAATACATAGAAGAATTATATAAAAAAGGCTGCTACCTAGATGCTTGGGGAGAATATTTTAATAAAGACATCTGGCATGAAACAGCAAAAGAACTTGGTATTAATCTTGAAGAACTTGCTCAAAAGCAATATTCTACAGAAGAAAATCTTCCTTGGGATTTTATAAATATAGGCGTTGATAAGGAATGGTTAATCAAAGAATATAATGATTCAAATACAAAGCCAACCTGCGAAAAAGGCTGTGTAAATTGTGGAGTCTGCAAAAATCTTAAAACAAGAAAAATTCTTGCAGAACCTTTCAAAGCTAGTGAAAAAGCTCAAAATTTAAAAATCGAAATAAAGGATCCTAAAACTTGCCAAGGTTATGACAGAGAAATCTATAAATATAGAATTAAATTAACCAAAACAGGAATATTAAAATATTTCTCTCATCTTGATTGGCAAAATACATTTTTCAAAGCACTTTCAAGAACAGATTTAGATATAGTATATTCTCTTGGTTATAATCCATCAATGAAAGTATCAATGGGAATTGCTCTGCCACTATTTGCAGAAAGCGAATGCGAACTTGTAGATATCGAATTGTTTGATAATCTTTCAATAGAAGAACTCAAACTAAAGTTAGAGAAAGTCTTACCAGAACAATCAAAAATTATAAGTATTGTTAAAATAGAAAAAAATGCCCCAGCAATTGATATGACCGCTCAATGGGCTGAATATAAAATAGATATTTTTAACAAATCACTTTACGATTTTGAAACTTTAAGATATAATACAGACAAAGTTTTATCTTCTGAAGAAATTTTTATCGAGAAGAAAAACAAAAAAGGTTTAATCAAAAAAACAGACGTTAAACAATCTATTAAATCATACAGATATGAAAATAATAGTCTGTACATAGTACTAAAAACCGGTCAATCCGCAATTAATAAAGAAGATGGAACAGTTGAAAGCGGAATTCCCGCACTGAGAGCAGATGTCCTAATGAATTTAATTGCACCCGATGTAACATTTGATATCAAACGTACACGGTTCTTTGACAGAGATTTAAAAGAATTATAGAAAAGGATTTTTATTTATGGCAAACGACAGACACAACAAAAACGGGCAGCAAAATGGAAACGTTGAAAAGAAAATCATTATTGCAGAACGTGATAATATTGCTGCGGTATTAGAAAACGGAAAAGTAACTGACTTTTTTATTTCAAGAGGCGAAGTAATCTTAGGAGATGTTTATCTTGCAACAGTAGATAACATTTTACCAAGTATTGATGCAGCATTTGTAAACGTAGGTTTTGATAAAATGGGCTTTTTACACGCACAAGATGTTATGGGTAAAGGCTCATTAAAAGATAAATTATCACCAAAACAAAAACTTATCGTTCAAGTTGTAAAAGAACCAACTGGACATAAAGGTCCAAGAATAACCACAGAAATAAGCCTACCTGGTAGATTTTTGGTATTAATGCCAAATGAACCAGGTATAAGCATAAGTAAAAAAATCGAAAATTCAAAAGAAAGAGCTAGACTAAAATCAGTAGTAAGCCTTATTAAACCTGTAGGTGTAGGTGTAATTATCAGAACAGAAGCAGAAGGACAATCTGAAGCAGATATTCAAGAAGACTTAGAAATCTTACTTGAAAAATGGAACAACATTATCACTGCAGCAGAAACAATGACTCCTCCAAATCTTTTATACAGAGATCAAGATCTACTATATAGAACAATAAGAGAAGCTTGCACTGAAGATGTAAAAGAAATCGTTGTAGATACTGCTTTTGCAATGCAAAGAGTTCAAAATATTTTGCAAAACTGGCATATGAACAAAAATGTTCAAGTAACTCTATACAAAGGAACAGAACCTTTATTGATTGCAACTGATATTCATAAAGAAATAAAAGCTGCATTAAACGTAAAAGTTAATATGCCATCAGGCGGATATTTATTTATCCAACAAACAGAAGCTCTAACAGTAATCGATGTTAACAGCGGCAAATTTACAAGTTCATCTACTCAAGATGAAACAATTTTAAAAACAAACATAGAAGCTGTACATGAAATTGCAAGACAATTAAGATTAAGAAATATCGGCGGAATGATTATCGTAGACTTTATTGATATGATGTCAAGAGCAGATAAACTTGCAATGTTAGAAGAATTAGAAATTGCACTTGAACCAGATAAAGCAAAACCTCAAGTAGGTCAAATTTCAGATTTAGGCTTGGTTGAATTAACAAGACATAGACAAGGACAGTCTCTTTCAGAAATATTTACAAGAAAATGTCCTCACTGTCAGGGAACAGGCTACTTTATGAATGAATTCAATTTCTCAACTCCAACTGCAGAAGGCGAATACAGAGCTAAAGCTGCAAAAATGAAGTTACCTGTAAACAACTTTAAAAAGAATAAAAATAACAACAAAAATCAAAGTCAACCAGCTCCGCAACAAGAACCTCAAGTAGAAGAAATTCAAGAAATACAACAACCTGAAATTGAAGTAGAAAATCCTTCTACTGTTGCTTCTCAAGAAACAGAAAAACGAGAAAATAAGAAAAAACGCGGTGGAAGAAAAAATAAGTTTGAGAAAAAAGCTCAAGAGCAACAAGAAATAATTGTTGAACAAACTATTGAAACTGCTGATACTGTTCTTAAACCAAATGAAGAAATCAAACCAATAATTGAGCCAGATGCTTCAGAAAAAACAGAACCAGCAGAAAAAGAAGAACCTAAAGTAGAAATTGAAACAGAACCAGAAAAAACTAATGAAACTTCTGAAACTCAAGCAGAAACAACAGAAACAGAAATTAAAAAGACTCGCAGACCAAATAGAGGAACATCAAAAACAAGAAAACCTCGAACTAAAAAAACTAAAGCAACAAAAGAGGAAAAAGTTGAAGAATAAAATAATAAACACAATTTTTACTTTTATATTTTTAACAGCAAATGCGGGATTGTGTGAACAAACCCGCTCTGCTGTTATGCACAATGCAATAATTAAATTTGGTCTTGCAATGGGTGGGGTTGCATTATCTTCAATAATTATTTTTGTAGGTCTTACTATATACAATAAATTTTTCGTTTCCCAGACCAGACCTCATTCTCTTGAAGAAGAAATCTTAAAAACACCCAAAACAACTGAAGATGCCATAAAATTTTTTATAAATAAAAACAAACTAAATTAAGAGGTTTTCTGGATGAAAAGAAACGGTTTTGGAGCTATTAGTCTACTTTTAGGGCTAGTAATTACAGCGATAATATTTTTAATAGGTATAAGCACATTTAAAGGTGTTTCATCAATAAAAATGAAAGATTCATCAATTGATAGTCAAAGTGTTCAAGAACATGTAGACCAAACTGTAAACGAAATTGAACAAATGCGCCAACAAACAATTGATTACAATAAACAAATGGAACAAAATGACTACTAATTAAAAAGACATTTATTTTTATCCATATTATTTACTAATTCTTTCAATTTTGATCTTAACGTTAAATTTTCCTCTTTAGAAAGTTTCCCTTTTATTGCGTGAGGATATTTAGCTTCAATAATATTCCCTTTTTGATCAACATCATAATCATAACCAAATGCGTACAGATCTTTCTTAGCATTATCCAGAGAAACTGTACTTATTTCTCCTTTAGAGTTAATTTGGAATGATAATACTAATTTTCTGTCCAGTTTAAAATCATCATTAGCATTTCTTTTACGATACAAATGATAACATTGACCATATTGCATTTTAGATTTTTCTAACCTTAAAGTTTTATCATTTTCTAAAACATCTATTGTTTTAATTAACGTATTTTCAGCATCACTACGAACTTTAGTCGGATTTTCGGATTTTAATATCTCATTTGGAAGATATATTTTTTGTCCAACTTTAAGCCCGTTCATTTTTTCAACAGTATCTAATTTATTTAATTTTGCAATTAACAACATATAATTTGCAGTTTCGGCATTAGAAGCATTTTCATTATTCAAACATTTTTTAGCTAACGACCAAAGGCTATCACCTTTTTTTAAAGCATATTCATTTTTAGTATTAACATCTGGCAATTTTGCCATTAATGCATTAATATATGCTTGCTCATTTGATACAGAATTAATCATAATATCCCCTTTTCAAATTTCCCCATATATTTATAAAAAAAATATATTATTGAAATTGATAAAAGGACTATACTTTTGTTAAAATTTGTGAATTTTTTATTATTTCATTTTGATAAATAGCATCTAATATTTCTTTAATAATTTGATTATATGGAGTTTGAATATTATGTTTCAAACCTAATTCAATTACCGTACCTGCAAACATATCGACTTCTGTTTTTCTTCCAGCCTCAACATCTTGGAGCATTGATGTTTTCCCTTCTGGAATCATTGTATGCAAATGAGAGATTGTCTCATCTATCATAATATCCGTATTTTTAACACCTTCAGCTTTTGCAATTTGCTGAACTTCTTTCATAATATTAATAGCAAAATCCATGCATTTTTCATTCGCGAGCATCTCGCCAAATGTTAATTTCAAAATTGCAGTACTTTGATTTGCTGAAACATTTAACATATATTTTAACCAAAGAGAATGCATTATATCTTCAGGAATTTTATAATTTATTCCAACTGAATCAAAATATTTTTTAACTCTTTGAACATTTTCAATATCCGCGGTATTTTCTGAGCCATATACAATAGTATTCACATCATCATGAATAACATTTCTACCAGTTCTAACTGCACTATGACCTATGAAATATGAATATAAAAGTTTTTCTCTGCCATAAGTTTCTGCAATAATTTTTTCACTCGTAACACCGTTTAGTAATGCTAAAATTACGGTGTCAGACTGAATAAAATTTTTCATATTTTTTATTACATCAGACAAACCATCATACTTCGTAGCAATAATAACTAAATCCGCTTTAAAGTTGTCATCATTTGGCAATATATAATTGAAATGCAACTCATTACCATTAAAAATTATCGGATTGCTTGAATACCTTTCAAACCTTTCCTCATCGACAAGAACCCTCAAGCTATCAGGGTTGAATTTTTGAATTTTATCGGCGTAAATACTGCCAATTGCTCCTAGTCCACAAATTAAAACGTTTTTGATATCTCTCATAACTTTATTTTAGCACGCAAAATAAAAAAAATTTTCTTTCTTTATAAATATTTAATCGACTTTTGTTAAAAATTGTACACATGGCTAATAAATTAAAGCAATTCATCGCAATAAAAATACTTTATTAATATGTAGTAGTGTAATTTATAGTGTAGTATTGCTAATGGGATTGGAAATACCTAGAGCGCTAAGTGTGGGCGCAATTCAACCGAATATTTACATAGGTCGAAACAACTATAATATAGGTTTTGGCAATCAACTTAATGCGGACAAATTTGAAAATAATTCAATTGATCGCTACACTTCTGAAAATGCCATAAAAAAAATGATTAGCGCCAACCCAAAAATAAAAAAAATAGTTAAAGATTTTAATCCAAACTTAGAATTAAATATTACCGGATGGAATCAATTAAAAAATAATCATCTTAAAGATGTTCAAAACATAGCAAAAGGAATAACTGAAAACTTACCATTTTCACTAAAAAGCAGAGTCGATGAAAATGCTGTTGAAAAAGCTGCTTATTTACACGATCTTGGCAAAATTCTTATTCCAAAAGCAATTTTAGATAAACCTGCAAAACTAAATCCTGAAGAAACTAAAATAATGCATACACATTCAGAACTCAGTTATGAATTATTAAAAACAACAGATTTAGATGAAAAAACTCTTAAACTAATTAGAAATCACCACCAAAATGCGAAAAAAACAGGTTACCCTTGGGTTGGAAATGATTTTAATGCAGACTTAAACTTACAAATTGTATCTGTAGCAGATAAATATTCAGCACTCACTGAACATAGAACATACAAACAATCAATGTCTCCCAAACAAGCCCTTACAATAATTTATCAAGACGTAAAAGATGGGAAAGTACATCCATTTGTTTTTAAAGCACTTGTTAACTATTCTAAAGAAAATGAATATGCCAAAATTTCTTAACCTAAAAAACCTTTTAAAATCTTATAAACATCAAGTAATTTTTCTTTATTTTGCTTAATTAATATTTCTAATTCTTTTTCAATATCATTTGGATTTTGGGGATAATACTCAAAATCAAATAATTGCTTTGGTGTAACATTTAATACCTTACATAATCTATCCAATGTGTCAGCAGTCACAAAGTTAGTTCCGCACTCAATAAAAGAAAGTGAACGACAATTAAAATCAATTTTTTCTGACAATTCTTCTTGAGTTAAGCCACGCAATTCTCTATAATATTTAATTTTTTTCCCGAGTTTATTTTTTATTTCGCTCATATATAACCTAAATTTTATTTTCAGTTACTTTAAGTTATAATTAAACGTATTGAAAGTTACTATATAGTATGTTATAATTATTATGAATAATATTTAGGAGGGCATACTTTTGAAAAAAGCATTTACATTAGCAGAAGTTTTAATTACTCTTGGAATTATAGGAGTAATAGCATCTCTCACAATACCTGCATTAATTAATAAAACAAACAAAAGAGAACTTGAAACAGCATTCAAAAAACAATATTCAACACTTCAACAAGCTGTTATGATGATAAAAACTGAGGATTCTCTTGATTTAGATTATGAAAATTATGGTTCAGACTTCAGTAAAAGACTTGCAGCTCAATACAAATCAACTAAAGACTGCGGTACAATAAAATTTAATACTGGATGTATATTGAAAAATGAAGATAATAGTTTTACTTATTATAAAACATTCAACGGGAACACGTTAATGACAACCTGTATTGATGATGGAGGTTTTATAACCCCAGATGGCATTTTATTACTTATTGAACAAGGAAATCAAGCTAAAAACATAACCGGTTATCTTGTTTCTATAGATGTAAATGGGTATATAAAAAAGCCCAATAAAATGGGATATGATCTATTCATGTTCCAAATAACAAAAGATGGCAGAGTGTTGCCAATGGGTGCAAATGATACATATTGGGGGACAAAGACTTATAGAGAAAGCTTCTGCAACAAAAACTCAACATCAGATCAAAATGGTTTTACATGCGCCTACTATGCTTTAACAGATAATGATTATTTTAAAAATTTAAAATAATATATTTTTATGCTAAAATTAAAAAGTAATGAATTTAGATACAGCAATAGATACATTTTTATCTCCAATAGCCGATAAAATTTCAGGGATAATATTTTGTTCAGTTACAATTCATGGTGTAAAGATTGAATTTCTTGTTGCCCTGTTAATGATAGCTGCGTTTTATTTTACGATTAGAACAAGGTTTATTGGTATCTGGGGGTTTAAACATGCAATACAACTAATTACTAAAAATTACGAACATAAAGAAATTAGAGTTAAAAAGAAAAAAGGAGAAGTTTCTGCTTTCCAAGCACTAACTGCTACAATTTCAGCATCTGCAGGAATAGGAAACGTTGCAGGTTCAGCAGCAGCTGTATCTATTGGGGGACCTGGCGTAATTTTTTGGATGATTTTAGCAGGATTTTTCTCAATGGCTCTAAAATTTGCGGAAGTTCTACTAGGATTAAAATTCAGAAAAGTAAATTCTGATGGCACAATTGCCGGCGGTCCAATGTACTATATTGAAGGAGCCTTAAAAAACAATAAATATATAGGAAAATTTGCTCCCCACTTATCAAAAATATATGCAATTTGCTGTATTTTTGCAATGATTGGTGGTTGGAATTTATTCCAGATTAACGCAATGACAACTCAAATTACTGAAGTAACAGGCGGAGATAAAAGTTTCTTTGCAAATCAAAGTTGGCTTTTAGGTTTAATTGTAGCAATTATTACTTACTTTACAATTATAGGCGGCATTAAAGCAATTGGAAAATTTACCTCTAAAGTAACTCCAGTAATGTGCACATTATATGTTTTAACAGCATTTGCTGTGTGTATTTATAACATTGGACATGTTCCTCATACATTTGCATTAATTTTAAAAGAAGCGTTTCATCCAAAAGCATTAGCAGGCGGATGGATGATGTGTATGCTATGGGGATTTAGACGAGCAATGTTTGCAAACGAGTCAGGACTTGGAACTGCACCTATTGCATTTTCTGCAGTTAAAACAAATAACCCTGTTGCACAAGCATTTATTGCAATGTTACAACCGTTTGTAGATACGGTAATAGTAGGTTCAGCAACTGCATTTGTCATAGTTGTATCAGGAGAATACTTACATACATCAGGGATTGCAGGAATTGAGTTAACATCAAAAGCATTTGGAAGTGTATGTCCTTTTTTTCCTATTTTGTTAACATTTATGGCAAGTTGTTTTGTACTATCTACAATGCTTTGCGGGTCATATTACGGAATTAAGGCTTGGAATTATTTATTTGGTGATACAAAATTGACAACAAGGACTTTTCAGGTTATATATTGTATATTCATAATTATCGGCTCTGCCATGAATTTTAAAAGTATAATTAATCTATCTGATGCATTTACTTTATTCTTGGCTGTGCCAAACTTAATAGCAGTATTCATGTTATCTGATATAATCATGAAAGAACTAAAAAGATATTGCAAAAAATATAACGTAGGTTTATTTAAAAATAACGAGGAGAGAGAGAATGATGAAGAAAGATTGTCTGGAGATAGTAAGATCAAAGTGTGAAAGCTGTACAGCATGTGCACTTGGAAAAACAAGAAATAACATTGTTTTTTCTGACGGAAATCCTTCAACAGCAAAAATTGTACTAATCGGAGAAGCTCCGGGAGAAATGGAAGATGAAACAGGAAGACCATTTGTAGGTCGTGCCGGACAACTTTTAAATGATTTCCTAGCAGAAGCAGGAATCTCTCGCGATGAAGATGTGTATATTATCAACACAGTAAAATGCAGACCTCCAGAAAATAGAGTTCCAACAGAACAAGAACAATCAGCTTGCAGAAAATTCTTAAATGCTCAAATTGATATTATCAATCCTAGAGCTATTGTTCTATGTGGAGCTACAGCATTAAAATCTTTCGTTGAATTAGATAAAAAACAGACAATCTCTAAAGTTAGAGGTCAATGGATGTCAATAAATGTAGATGGAAAAGATTATAGAGCTATAACTATTTTCCACCCATCATATTTATTAAGAAATGGTTCTATGGCAGAAGGTTCACCAAGAAGATTAATGCAACAAGATTTAGCTAATATTAAAAATGAAATTCTTGCAGATGTTGATCATTCTATGGACAACAACGAAGTTGTTTATATGGAACCAAAAGAAATTGCAATGGTTTAATTTTCTAAATAAAAAAAATACCTCCTCATTTGAGGAGGTATTTTTTATGCCTTTTTATCTACGATTTTTTCTGCTGGAGCAAGCCCCGGTTCCAAATCAGAACCTGTTACAAGTTTTCTAAAAGCAAATTGAGCTTTTGGTAAAACATATGCCAATAAAAAACTACTCAATGCAACATTTGTCAAAATATTAGCAGATTTTGCAAATTTAGCTTTCTTTATAAAAGAATCTATGTTTTCTGATTTTAACAGTTTTTGAGAGAATAATTCAATATCATTCCTGAAATTCCCTAATTTTTTCAAATCAACATATTCTCTAGGATCTCTAATTCCATTTTCAAGCATTTTTATTTTTTCAAATTTTTTAGCATATTTAATAAAATAAGTATCTTTATTTTGAATATTATCAACAAAATCTAATAAATCTTTTGCAGAATCAGTTTTTGGTAATTGAAGTTTTCCTTCCTTAATTTGAGTCATAAAATCTTTATCAGCTAACATAACTGGATCTAATGAAATTCCTGAAATTTTATTTAAACCTTTTTCAATCCACTTTGGAGCAACGAAATTTAAAAACATCATACCTGCCATTTTAAATGACAAATCATAACGTTCATTTTTATTCCTTGCAGTAGCTATACGTCCAACAGCATAACCACCATCTGTAACAGCCATCTTATCTTGAGCTGAAAAATTAGCGGCTTTAGTTATCCAACTTCCTGTAAAATTAACATCTTTTGATTTATAAAATTTATCTTTTTGTAAAAAACTAACTTGAGCGTTATTTTTTAAACTTTGTGCTTCTTTTTCCCTTAAATTTTGAATTTTCTTTGCTGATGATGCAAATATCAATTTAGGTAAAATAAATCCCATAAACAAAATAGGAATAGTCGTCGAAGCTATAAATTTACCGGCTAAAAGTTTTTCGAACAATTTTTTATTTTCTTTTGCTTTTACCAAATCTTTAACAGCATCTGGCGCTAAGTCTTTAAATTTATTTATATTATAATCAATCCCCTGAATACCTTGTTCTTCTTTAAACAATTTCAAATTTACATCAGGGTTAAGTCCTCTAGCCTTAATATATTTATTCGCAATCCAACCAACAAAAGGAATTCCACCAAGCCAAACTGCAGATGTTGCATATTCATCTAGGAAACGTTCTCTTGCTGCAAGATAGGCAATACCTTTTGACTCTTTTTTATTTTGATTATAAGTAAGAGCGATTTTTGTTGGTACTTCTATTCCACAATCACGAACGATTAAAGGGTATACACTGCTATTATTACCTATTGCTGAAATTATATTTGATATAGTCATATTCTTAAAATCTCCAATTCTTTTACAAAATGAGCACAAGCTCAAAAAAATAATCTTCCAAACGCTTTAATCTGGGCTCCTTGAAAGACTATTTTTTAGAATTGAATTTTATTTTTATTCTTTAAAAGCGCAAACCATCAATTCATAGCCTTCCAAGGTCGCTATGATGATGAATATGATGTAATTTTAAAGAATTAAATTTTTGCATAAATTTCCTTTACGTCATACATACTAACTTAAAAAATAAAAATTTACAAGACTACTTTTTTCGAGCATCAAGATTTCTATAAAAATCAGGCCAAAAACCTTCTGCATTCTCAAACTTTTTATTTAACATTTCTTGAGTGGCTTGTCTTTTTTCGAAAATTTCTTTTCTTACCCCTTCAGTTTCCTTATATGTTTTAGAATAATCTACCGCTAATTCTTCATTCGCTTTTTGTAAATCCTTTAAATCTATATTTTTAAAGGCTTCTGTAATATTATTTCCAGAAGATTTAACGACCTTTGGTTTTACATTTTCTAACCCTGGAATAAATCTAACAGTATCCACAGCAGTTAAAATAAATTCTGCAACCTTTTCTTTTGCATTATATATAGCATCAGAAAGAACAAACGGATTTTTATTAGTCCTAGAAACATCATCTAGTTTTTTAAATATATCTGCTTGATATTTATAATCAGGAACTATTTTTTTATACAAAGTTGAATTTATACCACCTGTAAATGTATTTGAATAATTTGAACTACCTATACTGTTAACTTGCATTATAATACTCCTTTTTTGTTTCATTATTGAAAAAATACCTGAATAATCTTTTTTGCTAATATTTTAAAGATTATTAAAAAAAGTTTTTATTTCTTCTTGTTTTTTCAAATCATTAATATTAATCAAAATCGTTTTATCCTTAGAAGTCTGTCCTTTAAGAATTTCAAATGAAGATTTCGGAACTTTAAATAACTTTGATAAATATTCAACAAGAGCTTTATTAGCCTTGCCATCAATAGGTTGAGCTGTTATCTTAATCTTTAAATTATCATCTGTTTTTATAATTTCATTTTTTGATGCATTTGGAGATATTCTCAAATTTAAAATTAATCCATCACTTGTTTCTCTAAGCATTTTTATAATCCTTATGAATGAAATTGTTTTATTCTACTTGAAAAATTCAAATAAAATCTGTATTATGATTATATCATGAGCGAAAAACCACTTTTTGACGATATAAAAAAAATATTAATTGAACAAAACAGAGAACCTGAAGAAATCGAACAGATTGAAAAAGCCTATCTTTTCGCAAAAAGATTACACGAAGGTCAATATAGAATTTCAGAAGAACCATATATTATACACCCTGTAGAAGTTGCAAAAATTTTAGTTGGGTTAAAAGTTGACTCTCATACCCTACAAGCAGCATTTTTGCACGATATATTAGAAGATACTGATACACAACCTGAAGAAATTGAAAAATTATTTGGCAAAGACGTCCTTACTTTGGTTCAAGGAGTTACAAAACTTGGGAAACTTCAATTCAAATCCAAAGAGGAACGACAAGCTGAAAATTTCAGACGCCTGTTTATTGCAATGGCAAGTGATATTAGAATTGTCTTTTTAAAACTTGCAGACAGATTGCATAATATGCGAACTCTGAACTTTATGACAACTGTAAAACAACAAAAAATTGCAAGAGAAACTTTAGATATTTTTGCACCTCTTGCAAACAGACTAGGGATTTACAAAATAAAAGCAGAATTAGAAGATTTATCTTTAAGATATCTTGAACCTGATAAATACTTTGAAATTGCACGCTTGGTATCTCAAACAAAAACAAGCAGAGAAGAAACAGTAAAAATTCTTATTGACAAAATTACAGCAGATGTCAAAAAAGCAGGAATTAACGCTCAAATTACAGGCAGAGCTAAACATTATTACAGTATCTACAGCAAAATGAAACGATTGAATATCGCATTCCACGACTTATACGACATAACTGCTGTCCGTGTGATTGTAGATACAGAAAAAGAATGCTATGAAGTATTAGGCCTTATCCACTCTCAATTCAAACCAATCCCAGGAAGATTTAAAGATTACATTGCAATGCCAAAAGGCAATATGTATCAATCTTTACATACATCTGTAATTGGGCCAAGATCAAAACCTTTAGAAGTACAAATTAGAACTTGGGAAATGCATGAAGTAGCAGAATATGGTATCGCTGCTCACTGGAGATACAAAGAAAAAGGCTCTCAAAAAGCTAATAACCCAACAGATATGCAATTTTCTTGGATGAGAAAACTTGTAGAATATGATAAAGACATGTCTTCTGCTGAAGATTATGTAAATTCCGTAAAATTAGACTTATTCTCAGATCAAGTATTTGCATTTACTCCAAACGGTGACGTATTTGATTTACCTAGAAATGCTACACCCGTTGATTTTGCATATAGAATTCACTCAGAAGTAGGAAACAAAACTGTCGGAGCTTTAATTAACGGTAGAATTGCTCAATTAGATACAAAACTCCATAACGGAGATATTGTAGAAATATTAACATCAAAAACACCAGCACCAAGACTTGATTGGTTAAACTTTGTAGTTACCAAACAAGCATCTTCAAAAATTAAACAATGGTTTAAGAAAAACAATAGAGAAGAACATATTCAAGTTGGGAAAGATAATCTTGAGCATGAACTAACTAAAGCTGTTTTTGACGACTACATGAAATCAGGCGAATTCGATAAAGTTGCAAAACAAATGAATTATCTATCTGCAGAAGATTTATTTGCTGCACTAGGATATGGTGAAACAACTTTAAATAAAATCATAAATAAACTCAAAAAACCTGAACCTGTAAAAACACCGGGAACAGCATTTCATGGGACTACTAGAAAGAAATCCGAAAAAGATATCATTGGTCTTGAAGGACTTATGTATTCAATTGCAAGATGTTGTTCTCCAATCCCAGGCGAGCCAATTGTAGGAGTTGTTACAAGAGCAAAAGGCGTTACTGTTCATAGAATGGATTGCCAAATGCTAGAACACATTGAACCTGAAAGATTAATGGATATTAGATGGTCTGGCGACAATGTAAATAAAACATATAACACTACAATAAGAGTTGAAACAGCAGAAAAACAAGGTCTGTTAAAAGATATTATCGCAGCCGTATCTGATAACGGAACAAATATAAATTATGCAAACGTTAAATCGAAAAGCGGTAAAGTCGGTATTATTGAACTTGGCATTGAACTTGACAACATAGATACATTGAAAAAAGTTATATTAAGCATTCAAGCAATTCCTGATGTATATAGCGTAAAAAGAATTCAAACATCTTATTCTACGCCTAATTTACCAAAAAGAAATAACGGAAAACCAAGACATAATAAAAATACCAAGAAAAAAAGTTCTTAATTTTATTTAATTATAATTTGCAAAAATTAATAAATTTGCTATCTCATTTTACACTGATAAAATTGTAATATGATAAAAACTTTATTGGTATCAGATAATAAAAAACAAACTGAAAAATTTCAATCAATTTTTAATAAAAACAGTTATGATTTTTCAATCATGACTGATGAGACACTTATATATGATTATATAAGTGCAGAAACTCCTGATATTATTATCATTGATGAAGAATATAAAAATATAAAAACTTTAAATAAAAAAATTAAATCAATTTGCGAAAATACAATCATAATATTCTTAATTTCTGACAATAAAGTAGACAAAGATTTAATAAAATACGCAAATGCATTTTTTACAAATGACATGTCTGAAGATTTAATTTTATCAACACTTAATATTAATTTAAGAATGAAATCTTCTTTAGATATGCTATCAAATTCAAACAAAGATCTTGCAGACAGTTTATATAGACTTAATGCACTATACAGCACAAGTTCTCAATTTGCAGGAACTCTTGATAAATCCAAACTAATTCAATATATGATAGAAGGAATGGATAAAGCTCTCAGCTTTTCTTTGACTTGCACACTTTCATTATGTACAGAAGACAAACCAGTATTGTTAATAAATTCATTATATGAGCTTTCTGAAGAACTTATTACTGCTCTAAAATTAAGAGTAATCCTAAATTATAACTCATTATTTGAAGGTAAAACTCTACCTGTAGATATTACATTGGATAATTTAAAAGTAATTAAACAAATAAAATACCCTGCAAGCAGATTTACATTTACACTATTCCAATATGATAATATGTTTGCACCAATAAGCCTTGGAGATAACTTTTTCGGCTGCATAGAAATCTTTAAAGAAACAGCTTTCACTGCAGAAGATTCAACCTGCTTCCAAACAATAGCACAACAGGTATCATTACCTCTAAAAAGTGCAACTCTATACCAAGAATTAATCGAAACAAATCACAAATTGGAAAAACTCGAAAGACTTAAATCTGAATTTATCTCAATTGTATCTCATGAATTAAGAACACCACTCACATCAATAAAAAATTCACTGGATATTCTAATGAGCGGACGATGCGGAGAAACTACACAAGCTGCAGATAAATTTTTGTCAATGGCAATGAGAAATGTGCAAAGGCTTTCAGGAATTATAAACGATTTGCTAGACTTGTCTAAAATCGAAGCAGGGAAAATGGATTTCAATTTTGCTCCTACAAACATTAATACAGTAATAGGGTATGTAAAATCAGCTCTTTCTGAAGTTGCAAAAACTAAAGGATTAAACTTGATAACATCAGAAGCTGAAAATTTACCTGACATCACTGCAGATGCACAAAGATTAGAACAAGTATTAACAAACCTTGTATCAAACGCTATTAAATTTACTCCTGAAAATAAAACAATTAAAATATCATCATCACTTGTAAATTCTAAAGATATAAAAATCAATGAATATTTTAAAGATTCAATAAAGCTTAAAGACGTGGATTATATAGAGGTCTGTGTAGAAGATGAAGGCATAGGTATTGCTGAAAAAGACTTGCTACACGCATTTGATAAATTTGCCCAAATAGAAAATTCGCTATCTAGAAAAGCTGGCGGAACAGGACTAGGGCTACCTATAGCTAAACAATTATTAGAAGCTCACCGAGGAGCAATATGGTGCGACAGTGAGCTTCATAAAGGTTCTAAATTCTATTTTGTAATCCCTGTAAGTACTAATCTAAATTAACATTTTTCATTAAGAAATCTGTCATATTAATTTCATTACGACCTTGACTTGAAAGCATTTCAGCTACTTTAGGGAAAACTTGTAAATTTGCTTTCAATTTATCCACTGGAACTTTTGATTGAATAAACGGAATTTCTTCAATATAAATATTAATATCTCCTGGGACATTTTCTGCAGTGCTAAGAATTTCAGGTATCATTTTGATTTTAGCAGGATCAGAAGAACTATTTACATACCCCGCCAAAGCATTAACAAACCTTTGTTCTTTTGAAAAATCCATTGTATACCCGCCAGATAATTCATTTTCAGCAATTCCTTTAACTAAGGGTTTAGTAGCTTTCAAGTGTTCTGAAAATTCAGGATGATCCAACAATTCAGTTGAAGATGCAAGAAAATATTTTGAAGCATCACTGCTTGTTTGATTAATTACTTCTTGAGTAAATTCAAGAGCTTCAGGATTTTCTTTAGATGCCTTTGGTAATTTTTCTATCCAAGCAGCAAAAACATTTTTACCGACCTGTTTTGGATCCTTTAAATTTATATTAGTATTTAACATATTTGATCTATTGGTTAATTCACAAATATCTGATACCAATCCTAAATATTTCGGATTCATTGCTTTTAAATCTGACTTAAATTTCGCTACTTCTGGATTTTTTTGAGCGAAATATTCAATATTTGCCAATAATTGTTCTGTAGATCTTGTATCTGGAGCTTTTGTATGAGCCCCCATTGCTTGCCAACCACCAAAACGGAAAACAGGTTCTTTTGATACTGCATTTGAGATTTTATTAATTAATGACATTTTATACCTTTCAAATTTTAGTACTACACAAAAATTATAAAAACTATCAAAAAAGATATTGCTATTTCAGGCATTTCCTATTAAAAAATATTAAGAATATAGAAGAAGATTTTTGATATGTTATAATACTAATATATAAGACTTTTATAGGGGAATGTATGAAAAAAATTTTAATTGTAGATGATGAACAGGACATTGTAGAAAGCTTAAAATTTGTGCTTGAAGCATCTGATTTCACATGTTACTGTGCATATAACGGAGAAGACGGATTAAGATTAGCAAAAGAAATTATCCCTGATTTAATCATTCTTGATGTTATGATGCCAAAAATTAACGGATATAAGATTAGCCGACTTTTAAAATACGATGTTAAATATAAAAATATTCCAATATTAATGGTAACTGCACGCTCTCAAGAAGAAGATAAACTAATCGGAGAAGAAACCGGGGCAGATGAATACATTACCAAACCTTTTGAATTAGATGAAGTAGTAAAAAAAGTAGAAGAATATTTAAAATAAAATGGAAACCTCAGTTACAAATAAAACATTAGAAAAATTAAAATATGACCTTGTAAGAGCTGGACTTGTACCATACGAGACAATTGAACAAGCAGAAGAAATTGCTAACGCTCAAAAAATAAACATAGGTCAAGCTCTTATCAATTCAGGCGTAATCACAGAAGATGCTATTTTAAAATTTTTAGAAGCTAAATTACACATTCCATATGTAAATTTGGACGATTATACACTTGATCCGAAATGTCTTAAATATATTAATTTTTCTGATGCTAAAAAATACAGAATTATACCTCTATTCAAAATAGAAGATACTCTTACAGTTGCAATGTCTGATCCTTTAGATTTATTTGCAATAGATAAAATTATAGAAACAGCAGAATGTTCAATTGAGCCTGTTATTTCATCAGAAACAAGCATTCAAAAAAAAATTGATGAATATTACAAATCAGATGAATCTGTAGGCGAAATTTCAACACAAGATGCTATAGAATTTGATTGGAAAGATGAATTACACAGTGAAGATTTATCTGATAATCATATGCAAAAAATTATTCGTGCAATCCTAAAACAAGCAATCCTTGAAAGCGTTCATGAAGTAACTTTCCAACATGAAGACAGCGGATTTGGAGTAAACTTTAAAAAGAACGGAGAAATTCTAAATAAAGGAAATATTCCATCAGTTCTTGCCTCATCATTTGTTGCAAAATTAAAAACACTTGCAGAGCTTGATGCTTCTGTATCAGAAGTTCCTCAATTAGGCAAACTAAGTTTTAAAGTAGATGAAATGAATGTAATAGCAAGTATCTCTACTTTCCCAACTATTATGGGAGAAAGAATTTTTCTAAAAATATACAAACCGCCAAGACATCTTAATCAAATTATTAAATCAAACAGCAGCTTAAATTTGATTAAATCAGCATTAAATAATCCTGGAATTATAATTGTATGCGGCTCTCCATTAAGCGGAAAAACTCATATCATATATTCACTGCTAATCGAAGCTGCTGATAAGAATAAAAATATTATGACACTTGAGAGCATTGCAAAATACAATCTCAAAAATGTTCATCAATGTGAATTGAATGAAAACGTAGGTTTTAATATGGATAAAGCCTCACGCTTTATAGAATTCCAATCCCCTGACATTATTTATCTTGAAGGAATTAAATCAAAAGAATCTTTTGATTACTTTGCTAATTTAGTATTTGATAATAAAACTATCATTATGGAATTCTTAGCAAATAATATGGAAGATTTAAGATATAAATTATCATTCTCTGATTTTGAAACACTTAAATCACTTATTAGCTGTATGATATTCATACATTCTCAAGACAGCATTGAAGTGTTCACAAAAGAATCTGTCCAAAAATATTTAGCATAATTTTTATTTGATTATATAAAATACTAAATTTATCAGAAAATCAGCTATTAACATATAAATAGTTGAAAGAATTGCAGCTTGTGTAGTAGAATTACCAACTTCTTTTGCGCCACCTTTTGTACTGTACCCTTGAGTTGCGCAAACAAGAGCTATAAGCCCACCAAAAATAGAACCTTTTAATAGACTTATATAAATGTCTCTTGTTGAAATCCATAACCAAGCTGAATTCATATACCTTGCAGGATGTAAATCAATTGTTGCTTGTGATACAAACATTCCGCCAACAATCCCGATAAATTCAGCCAAAAGAACAACCATTGGAACAGTCAACATGCCTGCTATAATTCTTGGGGTAAAATAATAACCAACAGGATCAACTTTTAGAGTTTTCATAGCATCAACTTGAGATGTAACCTGCATATTAGCAATCTCCGCAGAAATAGCAGTTCCTGCTCTAGCACCTATTGCTAAAGCAACAAAACCGGGCGCAATTTCTCTAATCATTACAACAGCGATTGTGCCGCCAATATAGGCTTCTGCACCACTCATTAAAAACTGTTTAGATACTTGAATTGCAATTACAGCAGCTGCAATAAAAGCAATGATCAAAGAGATTGGTAAAGAATCATAACTAATTTCCGCTGCTTGAGCTAAAACACTTGAAAATCTAACTTGAAACAAGTATTTTATACTTCTTATTAAATTTTGGACACATAACCCTAAAAATTCAATCATACTCTTTCTCTTATAAAATATACCCCTCTCTCAAAAGAGAGGGGCATAAAATTTTTAATAAATTGGCATACACCATTTTTTATATTTTGCAACTTTACCTTTAACAACATCAAAATAAAGTTTTTGTAGAGATTTAGAAATTTCGCCGACATTACCGTCACCAAGTTTTCTATTATCCACACTTACAATAGGGCTTACTTGAGCACCTGTACCGCAATAGAACGCTTCATCAGAGATATATAATTCAGTTCTGTCAATAGCACGTTCTTCTGTTTCAATACCTAATACATCTTTTGCAAGTTCCATAATTGTATTTCTTGTAACACCTACTAGGATATTATCAGTTTTCATTGTTGTTACAAGTTTACCATTTTGAACAAGGAATAAGTTCATTGCAGAACCTTCTGTTACTTGTCCAGCTTCATCTAACACAATCGCATCATCAAATCCCATATTATGAGCATCTGTTTTGATTAATGCAGCATTTGCATATGAACCTGCAACTTTTGCACGAGGAGGAATAGCATTATCACTGTTTCTTCTCCAACTTGATACACAAACTTTCAAACCTTTTGATGTATCAATGTAATCACCCATTTTATTAGAAATAATCATGAATGAATCTTCATTATCATATAATCCAGGTCCAACTTTTTGAGCTGATTTATATAATGTTGGACGCATATAGCAATCTTGTTTGTAATTATTTTTTGCTAACAATTTTTTTGTAATATCACAGTATTCTTCAACTGTATAAGGACTTTCCATGCACATAATTTTTGCACTTCTTTGAAGTCTTTCATAATGTTCAGGCACTCTGAATGCATATAATTGTTTTTCTTCTTCATTCCAATATGCTCTAATACCTTCAAAAACAGCTGTTCCATAAAGGAAAGCATGTGTACGAACAGGAATCATTGCCTTTGTCGCATCAACATATTCTCCATTCATAAAATAAAACTCTGTCATAATTCCTCCTTAGTTTTATATATTTATATATAACATAAAAGAAAGAAACATAACAGAGTCAATATTAATTAATAATTATTATTTAAACTATTCCACACCATAAGCTTTGAATAATTTATCTATGGTATCATTTTTAGAAGCAACATTTATTGGTTCCCCAGCATATTTTACTTCAAATTTCAAAAAATTATTTTCTAATAAATCAACAACTTCTGCAGTTTGATCAATTATATTCATTGATGCAAGTTTTGAATACTCTTCTTTAGCTGCTTCTTTACTAAGGTAATCAAAATTCAACGATTTAATATAATCAGGACCTATTTTGCCTTCTAAATTTACAGAATCAGAAGATACAGTCAAAGCTTTATCATCATATTGTGAAACTCTAAAAGGTGCTCTATAATAATTCTTATATTCTTTTGCTTGAATATAAGGTCCATACTCATCAATTATAATATCAAAATGTTTATGATTAGCAGCTTTTTTACCAACTTCACCTATACTATTTATCTCTGACATTCGAGCATCTTTAAGAAAACGTTTAGCTTGAGGTTTAATTTTTAGAGCCATTCCAAAATATTGATTTCCTGAAGAATTTAAATTGTTAGATATTTTCATTTCATAACCTTTCCGTATTTTTAAGACCTTATTAAAAATAATCAAAAATGAAAATTCTTGCTAAATAAAATTTTTTATCTTTACATTTTTTTACAACCTATTCTTTAAATGCAAATCGTTTTTTATTAGTTAAATTTGTATTACCCAAATTTGCAGTTTCAATAAATTTTTTAGCTTCATTCACAGGAATAGCAAAACCAATTCCAATATTTGAAATATTATTATCCGGATTATAAATAGATTGAGAAATTCCAATCACTTCCCCTTGAGAATTTAACAAAGGCCCACCAGAACATCCTGGGTTAATTGCAGCATCAGTCTGAATTCTTCCTTTTGCATAATCAATTCTTGACACAATTCCTGATGTTAGAGTTCCAGAAAAGCCAAAGGGATTACCTATAGCTAAAACCTTTTGACCTACTTTAACATCTTCAGAATCACCAAAAGCAATTGTTCTCAATGACTTTTTAGGTTCTATTTTTAAAAGTGCTAAATCTTTATTTTTACCCATTTTAGCTAAAATAGAAGCTTTATAAACTTTTCCATCTGATGTTGTTACATCAATATCTTTAGCACCCTCAATCACATGTGATCCTGTCAAAATTACCCCATCTGCTCTTATTACACAGCCTGTACCTGCAGAAAAACCATCATCTAAATTGGCATCAATTGAAACAATAGCAGGATTTATTTTTTCATACACACTAATATTTATAAGCTCATCCGGAGCATAATTTTGTGCTGCAACAGGCATAATAGACAAGATTACAAAACTTAAATATAAAAAAATTTTTTTTAGCATATTAATCCCCTTTGTATTCCTATTATCCATCATTACTTAAATTGTTCATTAGACATTAGAAAAATTTACAGTTTAATTATTTTTTCTTTTAGAATTTTAATCATCAATTTGTAGAAGTGATTATTAATTACATTTATTAACATGTAATGGATTTTTAGTATTCTTTTACATAAAATGTTATTGTGAAAGGATTATTATGGAATTAATTTTAGACATTTTATATTTATACGTAGCAGTATATTCTTTATACTTTTTAGCATTAGCTATTAGAAATCTTAATGATAGACCTTTTAAAATTGAAAAAAGATATTCTCAATATGAAGAAAAAGATAATCTTGCAGTAGTTATTTATGCAAGAAATAACAAACTTACTTTAGAAAATCTTATCAAAGAACTAAAGATGCAAGATTACCCAATTAATAACTTTAGAGTATTTGTTATTTTAGATAATTGTTCTGATGGTTCCGAACAACTTTTTATTAACGAAACTTTTGTTAATTTAATCAACATTACAGGTGTAGGAACTGTTGGAAAAGACCAAGCAATTTCAATGCTAATTGAAAGATTATCTAAAGACCAAACAATTGATTCATATGTATTTATGGATGCTGATAGAAGTATACCAGGAAATTTCTTAACAACAGTAAATTCTGCTCTTATTAAAAATAGCGCATTAAGTGGTGAAACATTAATTATAACAGATAACTTAGGACCTGTTGATAAAATTAAAGCTGCTTACCAAAAATATCATATGAACTTTATGCGAAAAGCACGTTCATTATTTGGACTTGCAGCTAGTGCAGATTCTGGAGTTTTCATCATTAAAAAAGATATTGTTGATGAAATTGGTTCTATTAATTTCAAAGACATTAATACAGAATTAAAATATAGTATGCTTCTATCAAAAATAAAATGTCCTTGCACATATAATCCAAATATTCAAACTTATGTTGATACAGCAAATTATGAATTTAGAAAACCTAGACTATCAGCAAGATTAGACTTATTCAAAAATTGTTTCTCTCAAATTTGGTCAAACAATTTTATATTTGCAGAACACACATTTTCTCTATTAAATCCTAATATCTGGATGATATTAATTATATATGCTGTAATAATGAAACATTCTTACAGATACTACTTCTTTGTAGATTTCAAAATTGTTCTTTTCACATTCTTAATTCTTGTCGCAGGATTTGGAATTAGCTTAATCAATTCTAAATTAAGATTTAGAGAAATTGTATTATTATGTCTATATCCAATATATTCTCTATGCCATATTATAAAAAATCTTCCTCCAATAAGAATTATAAGAGCCAAAATTACTCAAAGAGAAGATTTGCCAGAAGACACTGAAAAACTTGCTATAGAAGCATTTGTAATGAACAATGCAGGTAGAGAATTACCTTGTAAACTTGAATTTATATCAGAATCAGGACTTGCTAAAATCAAATTTATGTACAAAAACAAAAAATTTGTAACAGGCAGACATCTTAGAATGATTGATGCTTTACAAGAAATCAGACAAAAATTATATGATTACGGTTTTGTTCTAAAAATATGCAGCTGCTGCAAATACTTTACATCAAACGTAGACGGCTCTACTAATATGTTGAAAGGTTTCTGTAACAGTGATTATCCAAGCCCCTCAATAAACGGACAAAAACCAACACTAATTTGGAACTCTTGTACTGATTTTGAACCGGCAAAAGTAACAAATTTACTTGAAGAAATGGCTAACGAACAAGAGATTGAGGGATAATCTCATTAAGCATATAAAAAGATCCGCATACTATTTTTAAATAATCTTGCGGTAATTCATCCAAAGATTTAAAAATTTTAGAAGGAAACTCACAAGACTCCTGTAACTCTTTTATAGAGCAGGAGTTTTGATTATTAAAATGATAAAAATAAATTTCATTACCTTTAGAAAATAATATTTCCATCATTTTTTTATAATCTTTATTTCTTAAACAGCCAAACACAAAACAACGTTTTGAATTTGGGAAATACAAATCTAAACTTTCTCGAAGCGCCATAGCCCCATTTGGATTATGAGAACCATCAATAATTAAATTGTCCTTACATATTTGAAATCTACAAGGGTGCTTAACTTTTTTAATTCCTTCTTGGATAATTTCTTCTGAAATATTTGGGAATACATGTCTTACAGCAGTTAATGCTAATGATAAATTCTCTTGCTGACAAGTACCTTTTAATGCTAAATTTGTAGGATCTTCAAAAGGTGCAACCATTACAAATAAAGAATTGCATTCATCTGCTTTGTCTTTTATTTCTTCATACCCTTCACAAGTGAATATAGGACAATCTGGTTTTATAATACCAGCCTTTTCAAACGCAATTTTAGATCTTGTATTCCCTAATCTTTCAGTATGGTCTAAATCAATATGAGTAATTATTGCACAAAGATTTGATTTAATAACATTTGTAGCATCAAATCTACCGCCTAAGCCTGTTTCTAAAACAACAACTTCAACATTATTATCAGAGAAATATTTAAACATCACAGTAGTTAATATTTCAAATTCTGTCAAATGTATATTATTTTCATCTGCAATTTTCACAATTTCAAATACATAATTTGCAAAATCATCTTTTGAAATATCCACACCATTAATTTTAATTCTTTCAGTATAATCAAAAATATGAGGACTTGTATAAAGTCCAGTTTTTATACCAGCACAATTCAAAATTGATGCGATTATAGCACAAACAGATCCCTTACCATTAGTGCCAGCGACATGTATACATTTTAGATTATCTTGAGGATTCCCCAATAAATCCAATATCGCAGAAATTCTATCAAGTCCTAAATTAATATAAAATTTGCCTTGAGAAGTCAATAAATCTATTGCATTTTTATAACTATTTTCCATTTGCAATTTCTCTTAATTGTTCAACAATTTTTTCAGTACCGTCTAATTTGGCTAAAGCATAAGAATTTTTTTGTAATTGAGCTAGTTTTTGTCTGTCATTTACCAAAGATAAAACCGCTTCTTTTAAAGTATTTTCATTAATTTCATTATCTTCAATATACAACCCTGCATTTTTTTCAACCATAAATTTTGCATTCTTACGTTGATGATCAGCAGCTGCATGAGGATAAGGTACAAAAATAGGGGCAATTGCTGATGCACATATTTCAGAAATACTCAAAGAACCAGAACGAGATACAGCAATATCAGAGGCTTTTAAAACTGATACCATATCTTCAAAATAAGGTCTGATAATAATGTTAGAATCAATCTCATATTCAGGGTAAACACGAATTAACTGTTCTAAAACTCTTTCATAATTCTTTTTACCTGTCTGAAAAATTATTTGCAAATCATAATCTTTTGAAAAAGATCTTAATGTCTCCACAGCAGCATTGTTAATAGATCTTGCACCTTGAGATCCACCCATAATACAAAGCGTCAATTTATCCTTAAGTCCTAAAGATTTTCTAGCATCTTCTTTAGTTAAATCCTTAAAAGCTGAACGGATAGGATTTCCATTGACCTTACAATTAGCATTACTTATAGAGTTACAAGCACATTCAAATGCAACAGACACACATTTTGCATCTTTAGAAAGTTTTCTTGTAACTAATCCAGGCTGAGCATCACAATCATGCATCATATAAGGAACATTTAAAATACGACAAGCCATTAAAGCAGGTGCAGAAACATATCCACCAGTTCCAAACACAGCATCAGGCTTATATTTTTTAATATAATAACAACATTTCATAACAGCAATACTAAGCTGAATAATCCATTTTAAAAGTTCAAAACATATTTTTCTAGGCATACCATGAATATTTATTCCTAAAAATTGATATCCTTTTTGAGAAACAATATCAAATTCTAGATTTTTAGGATTCCCGATATAATAAATTTCATCACCTTTTAAACTTTCCGCAACAGCAATTGCCGGATAAATGTGACCGCCTGTACCTCCACCTGTTATAAAAAATCTACTCATTAAAATCTATTCCTTATCTTTTTAATTCTTTTTTTAGATATATTTAAAAGTATTCCTACCATAATCAAAGACACGATTAAAGAAGAACCGCCATAACTAATAAATGGTAACGGAACACCTGTTGTCGGCAAGAATGAACTTGCAACACTCATATTCATAAATGCTTGGAATGTAATAGAAAAAGTAATCCCTACAGCCAACAATTTTCCATACATATCTGGGCATCTTGCCGCAATCACAAACCCTCTTTGCATAAATGTAAAGAAAAGCCCGATTACCAAAATACACCCAACAAGCCCTAATTCTTCTGCAATAATTGCAAAAATAAAGTCTGTATGACATTCAGGCAAATATGATAATTTTTGTATTGAACCGCCATATCCAACACCGCTAAAACCTCCTGATGCAAAAGCAATAAGAGATTGAATAATATTATAACCAGCCCCTAATGGATCAGATTCAGGGTGTCTCCAAGTTTTTATACGCTGCAACTGATAAGGTTTAATAATTGTCGTAAGCCCGATTACCAATGTAACAAACATTGTACCGACACAGCTTAAAAACAACTTCATAGAACCACCAGCAGCCATATACATAACAACAGTTGTCATTCCAAGTAATATAACCATTGACAAATTAGGCTGAATAAAAATTAATCCTGCCATCGCAATTATTGGAAAAAATGCCCATACCCATTTATTTTGATCAAACAAATTAGCATCTTTTCTAAAAGCATTTGCCAATAATAAAACAACAGCCGGTTTTGCAAACTCAGAAGGTTGTAATTGAAAACCAGCAATATTAATCCAACGTTTAGCACCGTTTACAACAACACCTAAAGGAGTAAAGTCAACTAAAAATAAAGATAACAAAATCGCTGACATTATTATTACATTCCAATCTGAAAGTTTTTTATAATCATAATTCATAAAAAATTTCAAACCGAAAAAACCTACAACAAAACAAATCAATTGTTTTATCAAAAATTGAGCAGGATTACCTCCCTCATCTAAACATTTAGGAGCTGTAGCTGAAAAAATAGCTAAAAAACCTATTATGACAAGGAAAGCTACGACAATTAAAAGAGTCTTGTCTGGGGATGAAATTATAATACTTTGAATAGGCTGATCGCCTCTATTATCATGAGGTTCTCTTCTAATTGATCTTTGATAAGACATATTCTTTGAATACCTTTCCTCTTTCCTCATAGCCGCTAAACATATCGAAACTTGCACAAGCAGGTGATAACAATACAACATCTGGATTTAACTCAATTGATTTATCTATTGCATCTTGCATTGTACTTTCTCTTATTATGCTATCAAATCCGTTAGTTCTCAAATTTTCTTCAAATCTGTCTGCTGCTTCACCTATCAAAATAACATTTTTGATATGTTTTTTTATAGCGTCACAAAATTCTTTTAAATCAGTATTTTTATCGCGTCCACCTGCAATTAAAGCCACATCACAATTGTTAAAAGAATTTATAGCAACTAAACTAGCTTCAGGATTTGTCGCTTTTGAATCGTTATAGAAAATTGTTTTTCCACTTTGTGCAAATTTTTCAAGTCTATGTTCTGGGACCTTAAATGACATTATTGATGATTTTATGTCATCATTTGAAATACCTTCCAATTTCGCAACAATTACAGCACACATTACATTTTGATAATTATGATTTCCAATCAAAGGACAATCTTTTAAATCAATAATTTTTTCAACTTTACCATCTCTTTTGAAAAATATTGTATCATCTTTTATAAATGAACAATTATCTCCAATTTCTCCGTCAAATAAAAATACAGTTCCGTCACATTCTTTAGAAAATTCTAAAAGCCTTTCATCTTTAGCATTTAAAACTGAAAAAGCAGGAGCTTGAGGTGATTTAAAAATCTTAGCTTTTGCTTTAAAATAATTTTCCAAACCTCCATGCCAGTCAATATGATCAGGTGTAAAATTAGTAAAAACTGAAATTTGAGGCTGGAACGCATTACTGTATTCTAATTGAAAAGAACTGCATTCACAAACCATAAAATCAACATCTTTATCCAACAAATCGCAAGGAGGTACTCCATAATTTCCGCAAGGTTCAGCTTTATACTCGCTTGATAAAATATGAGCAGTCAACGCTGTTGTTGTTGTTTTGCCATTTGTACCTGTAATTGCAACAAAAGGAGTTCCTGTCTGCGTATATGCTAATTCAATTTCAGAAATAACTTTAATCTTATATTCTTTTAATTTATTCATTATCTCAGAACGAGGTGGAATTCCAGGACTTGTAACTGCGATATATGAATCTTTAATAAATTCATCACTATGTCCACCCATTTCAATATTTATACCAAGAGCTCTTAATTCTTTTAATTTTTCAGCATCTTCCGGTTTTTCATCTCTATACTCTGTAATATAAACATCTGCACCTTGGCTGTTTAAATACTTCGCAGCAGATATACCACTTTTTGAAAAGCCTAATACCAAAACTTTTTTATCTAAAAATTTCAAATTTGGACATATTGATTTCATTATAAAATACCTCTATTAAATAAGACATAAAGAATTATTGCGCTAATTGATAAAATTGCTGAAACGAGCGCAAATACACAAACAATTTTCTTTTCACTCCATTCACATAATTCAAAATGATGATGAATAGGAGCCATTTTAAAAACTCTTTTACCTGTTGTTTTGAAACTTGTAACCTGAATAATAACTGATAAAGTTTCCATAACAAAAACACCTGCAATTAATACAAGCAAAATTTCAAATTTACCCATAACCGCAACAGTTCCTAACAAACCACCAATTGCTAATGATCCTGTATCACCCATAAACACTTGAGCTTTAGGTTTATTATATTTTAAAAATCCAGCTAAAGCACCAGCTACACAACCTGAAATTATTGCAGCTTCAGGATATCCTGAAAATAAACAAATCAGCGCACAAGCTAAGAATGAAAAAATACCTGTAGATGCAGCCAATCCGTCTAAACCATCTGTTAAATTATAAGCATTAGATGCTCCTGTAATTACAAATACCGCAAATATTGGATATAACCAACCTAAATGTAAAATATAATGTCCAATAGCAACATCTCCTGCACTTGCTTTTGACATCATCAAATACAAAGTAGGTAACATTGCAATTGCAATTTGTCTTAACAATTTTCCTCTCGGAGTAAGCCCATCATTACCTTTTCCTTTAATTTTTATATAATCATCTTGAAAGCCTGCGAATGTATAAAACAATAAAGTTAACAAGATGATAAAAGCTTCGGTATTAAGTCTTTGCGCCATAGCAAGAGTAATAATAGAACCTAAAATTATTGCTAAAATTATAAAAATTCCGCCTGTAGTAGGTGTTCCCTGTTTTTTCGCGTGTGCTTCGGGGGCACAATCTTTTACATATTGACCAATCATGTGCTTTCTCAAAAAATCAATATATGGTACTCCAAAAAGCAAACATAATATTAAACCTAGTAAAAACGCAACTGCAAGCATTATCATATTTGTTATCCCTCTTTCACTACTTCTTTATTATTTTTTATCTCATTATCTGGAGATTTTTCATCACCTTTTAAATTCTCAATTATTTCTTCAAACTTCATTGAACGAGAAGCCTTTAAGAATATTGTAATACCAGCATTCAGATTATCAAGAATGTAACGAGATGTTGCAATATTATCTTCAAAATGCATTACATCAAAACCATATTTTAAAAGTTCTTTTCCGATATATTCTGCTAAATTTCCAACAGTTAAGAATTTAACATCTTTCCCTTTAAACTTTTTACCAATAAATTCTCCAACTTCTCTATGAAATTCAATTTCATTTTCTCCTAACTCACCCATATTTCCTAAAATCACAACTGGATTAGGATAAAGTTCAATAAATGTAGATACAGAAGCCTTCATTGATTCAGGATTAGCGTTATAACTATCATTTATAATATTAAAGCCTGCAACATTTTGAGATTCCCAACGCTTTTCAATAGGGTGATACTTAGACAAACCTTGTCTTATTTCATCATAAGACATACCAAGCATATACCCTATTTCAATCGCTGATAGAGAATTTTCGATATTATAATCCCCCTCGACATTTAGCTCATATTCTTTATCTTTATATACAAATTTTGAATACCCAGTTCTTTTTTCTAAAATTTTCACATCATTAATTGAATAGAAGACTTTTTCTCCTGGAAAATTTGCAAACTTTTTAATTCGATCACTGTTGTTTGCAATAAGAGCTCTTTTCAAAAACTTAGTAATCTCACATTTAGCTTTCGCAATATTATCAAGACTACCTAAACGCCCAATATGAGCAGAACCTGCATTGGTAATTACAGCATAATCTGGTTCTGCATATTTTGTAATCAATTCAATTTCTCCAAAACCTCTCATACCCATTTCAACAATTAATACTTGAGTATCTTCAGGCATTGAAAGTACTGTCTGACAAAAACCTATTTCATTATTATGATTTGAATAAGTTTTATGTGTTCTGAATTTTTCAGCAACAACTGAATACACCATTTCTTTAGTTGTAGTTTTACCTGAACTGCCTGTAATTCCAATTACAACAGGCTTATATTTTTTACGCGCATAATTTGCTATATTCAAATAAGCTATAAGAGAATCAGAAACTTTCATTGAAAAATCAGAAGGACAACTATCTTTTGTACAGAAACAACCGGCAGCACCTGCTTCTATTGCCTTATCACAAAAATTTTCGCCGTCAAAACTTGCACCTTTTAACGGCAAATATATATCTCTGGGTTTTATTGTTCTAGTGTCAGTGGAAATTTCATATTCGCCATCTAAATTCCCTTTTACCTGAGCCCCAGTAGCTGCTCTTAATTCTTCAACAGTAAATTTCATTTTCAAAAAATTCTCCCTCTTAAATAATTTTAACCCAAACAAAACACTAAAAACACAAAGTTAATAAATGTTAATAGTGCTTGACAAGGGGCATTGAGCAAGTGATAATATTTATGTATTAGTATGCGGTAACTCGTTAATAATTTTTCAAAAGCTTTTAAAGCAAACCAGATGCGAGGGACAAGTCATTCTGAAACATATAAAACGGAGTAAATTTACCCGAGTGCATTAAACCAATCAAAGTCTACAAAAATATGTTTCAAAATTCTTCAAAACCGTCAAAAGGCGGCACAAAAAATCCCGTAAGCTGTAATGAAAAAACGAAACCCAAGTAGAAAGGAAAAACAAACATGTTCGCAATCGTAGAAACAGGCGGAAAACAATATCAAGTAGAAGAAGGAAGATATCTTGATGTTGAATTATTAGACGGCGAAAAAGATTCAAAAGTAGTTTTTGATAAAGTCGTAATGATCGTTAACGGTAAAAAATCAAAAGTAGGACAACCTTACGTTGCAGGTGCTTCTGCTGAAGGTACAATCGTTAAACATGACAAAGAAAAGAAAATTATTGTTTACAAACAAAGACCTAAAAAAGGTTACAGAAAAAAACAAGGACACAGACAAGGCTTCACAAGAGTAATGATTTCTAAAATCAGAACATCAGCTCAAAAAAAATCAGCAGAAACAACTGAAGAAGCTTAATCAAAACAAAAAAGTAATACAAAAATAATTACAAGGAGAATATAAAAATGGCACATAAGAAAGGTATGGGATCTACCCGTAACGGTCGTGACTCCGAAGCGAAGCGTTTAGGCGTTAAAAAATTCGGCGGAGAAATCGTTAAAGCTGGTAACATTCTTGTTCGTCAAAGAGGAACAAAAGTACATCCTGGTAACAACGTAGGTATCGGATCAGATGATACTTTATATGCTTTAATTGACGGTCAAGTTAAATTTGAAGCTCACAGACGTGACAGAAAACAAGTTAGTGTTTACGCTGTGTAACTAAACATTATCAAATAAAAAAGCTCCCTAAAACAGGGAGCTTTTTTTAATATGTCATCTCCCAATTATCATTCAAAATTTTTCCAAAACAGCCAGTCCAAGAATTATTTGCTGAATAGCAGTCTGAATCAAAATTAGAGTTTCTATCATCCTTATCAGGTTTTTCCCCATCATTCGACCAATCATCAACAGTTCCATCATTATAAATATAAATTGCAAACATATCACGGCCTGCAATATTAGGGCCTTTAGGACCATTTATATCAACATATAAAATTGCTATTGTATCTAATCGAATAGATGACCTGAATGTTATAGCAGCACCACTTGCAATTGCAATAGAGTAATCTAGCAGAGTTCCAATATGCTCGGAATCATTAATTTTTCTATAATTACTATTTGGAGCAAAACAAGGTTCTGCATCTTCTCCACAATCATTGACCACATTAAAATAAGATTTAAAAAATAACTTTAAAGCATCATTACTAATCAACCCTGCTTCCTTTAAATTTAAAGCATTTCTATCTGTTTGGTATTGGATTAATGCTTGAGATAATTCATTATAAAATTTATGTAATTGGGTTACATAAGTCTTTCTTTGATGATTTTGCATCAAAGTCGGGACTGTCATTGCGGATACAACACCAATTATCCCTAAAGTAACTAACACTTCTGCAAGGGTAAAACCAACAAGAGAGCTTAGATTACGCCCCCCCCCCGCGTTTTGCGACCATTGAATCTTTTCATAACTAGCTCCTTTCTTAATCCATATATTTATTATAACAGATATTCCAAAAGTTTCAACTAATCAACTATTTTTATTCTACCATCATCTTTTATATCAATAGGTTCAGTATGTTTATGCATATAATCTTCAATACATTTGCAAACATCAAAATCATAGATTTTTTCAGCTTGTTTATATTTATTTAGCATTGTAAACCCATCGTGTCCTTGTGCATAATAATCTGTTAATGCAGTTTTATACATCTTATCAGTTCTTGGATTATTAATATTTATAGGTGTCTCATTACCATTTTTATCAACAAAAGAAGCTGATTTTAATTCTCCATTTTTAGAAATTGTATATTTTAAACCTGAAACATGAACAATTCCCGGTTTGTTATTTGTGTTCACTAATGACTTAGAAGAAACTCTTAGCATATCTACTATTTCTTTTTCTGAATAATTTGCAACTACCATTTTATTTTTAAAAGGGGAAATATCTTCAAGCCATCTTGTATCTAATTTACCTGGTTCAAAAAATCCTCTAATTGTCGCTGAACCAAATAAGGCAATATCTGTATCCAATTCTTCTCTCATGCAATCGCATAAGAAGTTTGCATGCCCGCTTGGCTCAATTGAAGCATTTTTAAGTGGCGGAGGAGCAGAATTGATAACTCCTACAACTTTTGGTTTTCCTAGAATTTTTTCAAACACATATCTTACAACTGGACTACGTTTAAAACCTCTTGTACTAGTAACATTATTTTGAATTTTTGTCATTACACCATTATTATTCCATTCTACATTCAAAACACCAAAATAATTTCCGTCACGACCGGCTTGCGTAATAACAACAGGTTCTCCTGATTTAGAATTAAATAAATTAACACCTGGTTTTACATCTTGAACAAAATTATGTGAATGCCCACCTAATATTATATCAATACCTTCGGTTTCTTTTGCAATTTTTTGATCATACCCAAAACCAACATGGGATAATAGAATAATTCTATTTACCCCTTGTTCTTTTAACTTATTAACCTCTGTTTGAACATCTTTTATAGTACTTTCAATACCATCAATCTTTAAATCTTCAAAAAGTTTTCCATATTTTAATCTTGAAAATAAATCAACCGGAGAAACACCAATTATTCCGTATTTATTTCCGTTAACTTCTTGAATATAAGATTTTTCAACTTTTTTATACAATGGATTATCAGGCTTAATATTTATATTACAAGCTAACATTTTATAACCCATTTGAGGAATTAATTCTGCAATATGCTTAGGCATATCATATTCATGGTTCCCCATAGCTGACGCCATAATACCCATAATGTTTTGAGCTTCAACCATAACCTGATTTGCTTTCACAGGCTCTCCTAATTGAATATCTCCTGATGACAGCTTCAATTTATCGGTAGGTACAGAAGGAATAAATGCATCAAAAGCATTTGAAGCCGTAATAGTTCTTTCCATATTTATTGACTTGCCATGGAAATCGTTTATATAAAAAATACTGGACCTATTAGGATTATTAGCTTCTGTTTTACTGTTTGGCGATTTTCTTAAAAGCGCCTGAGCCATTAAATTCGATTGTGGAGTATTTATGGGCGTTATCATCTAATCTAATTCCCTTTAGCATTAAACACCCTAAAAAAAATTTTTGCTATATTAAAAATAAAAGGTTTACAAAAGTTATAATTCAAATTCCATTGTCTTAACATCCCATTTTTCTTTTAATTCTTTTATTAACTTTTCTGCATTTTTTAAAACTTCTAATAAGACAATGCCTGAATTCACACAAGTATCTTTTTGCACTGGATGCAATCCAACTCTTGTTTTTATATCACAACCATAAGTTGTAATAATCTTTTGAAATTCAATAGCATCTTCTAATCGATTTTTTAAAATAACACCAATAATTGTAGTTTTCATATACTCATCTCCATATTTAAAACCATAATAAATTTCTATAAAAAAAATAACATCCCCTGAGGGATATTATCTTTTATTAATTTTGATGAGTATTTATAATTTATTTTTCGAGCTCATCCATAGCTTGAAGCTGTTTTTTCTTGTAGTTATAAATTACGGCATCTACAAGAAGCTCATAAGATTTCATATTCTCGATATTCGGGAATTCTTCTTTGAGTTGTTCTCTGACCATTGCTTCCAGCTTACGTTCGTCAGAACTTGATTTTAATTCGTCAACTCCGCTAATCATTCTTATATATTCAGGAGATGATTTGTCAATATTGTGATTCATAAAATTTAGCCAGCGTAATTTAGGGCTAATATGTTTTCCTAAAGATTTTACGACTTTTAAATTTTTTAATCGGTTTAACATGAAGTTGACTCCTACCATTTATTGTTAATTTTTATATTACCTACTTCGTACTATTGTAAAGTATCCTGAAAAAAATAATTTACTTTTTTACAAAGATTGTTTACAATTCTTTATAATTTACTGAAATCTGCTAAGTGATTATATTTGCCTTTCAACATAGTAAGAAGAGCTAATCTGTTTTCCTTAACATTTTCATCTTTATCCATTACAAGAACATCGTTAAAGAACTTTTCGACAGATGGATTAATTTCTTCTAACTGCTTCAAATAAGCGTCATAATCTAAATCTTCACTTACTGTTTCAATCTGATTTAACAACATGCTCTCAGCAGGTTCTTTAAATAAATTCTTATTAACAGATTTTTTAGAATCTTCTTTTAAAATTCTCAATACTCTGTTAGCACTTTCTAATACTGCTTCTGAATTCAATTTTGAAACAGCTTCTACACGTTTGATATAATCAGTTAAATCAACAAGCGGATTTTTATTAGCAGCACAAGCCTCTAATACATTTTTAGAATATTTTTCAGACAAGAAAATTATTAATCTTTGAATAAAGAATTCATAAATTTCATCTGTGACTTTACCTGATACTCTGCTAATACAAGATCCTGCAGCTTTTTTGAATTTATCAGCAATATTTTCACCTTCTGTAGATACAGGAAGTAATAATAAAGTTTCAGTAATCAATTTAGTCAAATCAATTTTTAAATCGTTTGCTAAAATAGTTCTGATAACACCTAAAGCCGCACGGCGAACACCTAGAGGGTCTGAAGATCCGGTAGGTTTTTTACCTTCTGCAAATACTGCACAAATTGTATCTATTTTATCGGCAATACCAACAATTTGTCCCTCAGTTGTAACGGCAATTTCACCATCTGCGTTAAGAGGGAAATAATGTTCTTTAATACCTTCACAAACACAATCAGGTTCACCTGATACTCTTGCATAATCAGCACCGATAAATCCTTGCAATTCAGTAAATTCAAATACTAAGTTTGTTGTCAAATCAGCTTTTGCAAGAAGTGCAGTTCTTTCAACAGTCGGATTGTTTCCAACCATTAATTTAGATAATTTAACAAGTCTTTGAGCCTTATCATACATAGAGCCCATACCTTTTTGGAATGTAATACCCTTCAAGTCTTCAACATAATCAGCTAAAGGCTTTTTAGTATCTTCATTAAAGAAAAATACAGCATCGTCTAAACGAGCTTTAATAACTCTTACATTACCTGCTTTAATATTTTCAAACTCATCTCCAAGATAATTTGTCATAGTGATAAATTTATTAATTAATTTACCATCTTTATACAAAGCGAAATATCTTTGGTGAACAGCCATTACAGTAACAACAAGTTCTTCCGGTAATCTTAAATAATCAGGATTAAACTCACATACAGCAGGCACAGGATATTCAGTAATAAATGTTACTTCTTCCAATAAATCATCTGTATAATAAGGAGTTGCTCCCAATTTTGCAGCTTCTTCTTTAGCTCTGTCAATAATTCTTTGTTTTCTTTCTTCCTGATCAACAATTACGCAACAGTTACGCATAATTTCTACGTAATCATCAGGGTTATTAATATACACATTTTGTTGAGCAAATCTATGACCACGTGTCACATTAGAGCTTTCTTTATCAATAATTTTAATTTTAACTTCTTCTCTATCCAAAATAGATACGACCCATCTTATAGGACGAGAAAATTTTTCATCATTGTCAGCCCATCTCATAAAGTGAGAGCCTTGCAATTTTAAAACTATTGATGGAACATTTTCTTTTAACAAATCAACAATAGATTTTCCTTTGATTGTAATTTTTGCATGGATATAATCATCTTCAATATACAAATCTTCAGGATTAATACCGTTTTTTCTGCAAAAACCTTCTCCGGCTTTTGTCAAATTTCCATTTTCATCGTATGCAACTTTTTTAATAGGTCCTTTTACAACTTTAATTTCATCTTTACTTTCTTTTTCAAGACCTGAAACGATTACAGCTAATCTTCTTGGTGTTGCATATACTTTAACATCTTCAAATTCAACTTTATTTGAATTCAAGAAGTTTTCAAAACCTGTTTTTAATTGTTGAATTGCTGACGGGATAAATTTATAAGGTAATTCTTCACATCCAACTTCTAATAAATATTTACTCATAATGTTTCCTTTAAATTATATATAATCTTAATACAATTATAGTTTATCAAAACTGAAAGTAAAGCAAACAAAAAACTTTTTTACAGATATAAAAACCTGTTAGCAATTTATGAACATTCTTGAAAATTAACCAATAAAAAATTGCGCTTGGCGCGATTCGAACGCGCGACCTATCCCTTAAAAGGGGAGTGCTCTACCTGCTGAGCTACAAGCGCAAATTTATAAATGCTATTCATTTCGTCAGTGATATTATCTTAGCAAGAACAAAATTTAATGTCAACACTTTTATTAAAAAAAAATTACGATCTTAAAAAAGATCGTAATTTTCAAGCTATTTTAGATGAATATACTTCTTTGCGCAGTCAAACATGGAATTCACGAGAGCTGCATTTGAATAAATATTCATGCCATTTGATTCTAATACCTGCTTCATTCGTTTTTCCCACATCGAGTAAATATCATCTTTACTTAAATCTAGAACTTGAGCTATCATTGTAAGCTCTTTAAAATCAATCGGGATTGGCAAAGATCCTCGAAGCATGTCAACAATATCTAAACGTTTTTTTCTTGGGAATGCTTTCAAAAAATTGACAGTTGTCATGCCTTTTTCTTTCATTACATCTTTAAAAAATTCAACAGAATCATCTATTAAAATAGGTTCCTGAGGAATTTTATATTCTTCGAACTCTTCAGGCTGAATTTCCATGACTGTTGCAATTCTTTCTAAAGTAGTACCGCGAGTTGAAAATGGAATTGCATCGTCAATTAAATTGTAAACATAAGACAGTGTCACACCAATCATTTCAGCAAAATCCTTTTTATGTAGAGAGTTTTTTTCTAAGAATTTTGCAACTTTTTCTGAACTTTTTTCTTGAATTATCGGTTTATTCTTCATAGTCACATCCTCTTCTTTTAGCATTTTTAAAATAAATGTTTTCTATCTTTTTGTTAAGCGTAAAGATGGTAAATCCCAACGGTAATATTTATTTACGTTAAAATAATAAATATAAAGGATTATAAAATATGAAATTAATCGTAGGACTAGGAAATATAGGCGACAAATACTGCTTTACAAGACATAATGCAGGATTTATGGTACTTGATAAATGGGCATTAGATAACAATATTTCATTCAGAGAAGAAAAAAAACTCAAATGCTTTATTGCAAAAATGGGAGATAATCTGCTTATCAAACCAACAACTTTCATGAATTTGTCAGGTGAAGCAGTAAGAGCTGTTATGGATTATTATAAAATTGATGTAAAAGATATTTTGATTGTCTATGACGACATTGCACTTGATTTAGGTAGAATAAGATTTAGAGCAAACGGTTCTGATGGCGGTCATAACGGCATAAAATCAATTATTAAACATGTAGGTACTAAAGAATTTGACAGATTAAAAATAGGAATTGGCCCACAACCAAATATTCCTTCAGAAAATTATGTACTACAAAATTTTCCGAAGGAACAACATGACGAATTAAAAAATGTTTTAATCAAAGCCGATAAAGCGATTGAATTTTACCTAGAAAATGGAATTCAAAAAGCGCAAAACCAATTTAATTAAAAACCTACAGGATAATCTTTTTTAAATTCAAACCCATCCTCAATAAAAAGTTGAGAACAAGCAGGAACTGCAATACCTATATCAGATGATTTACATCTGGTTATTAAATCATCCCTTGTATATTTTTTTCTCTCAGATTTACTCATTGGTAATAAAGCAACAGTATCTTTTGCTGCATCCAAAGAATCCACCGGACGTTTCCCAAAATAAAATAATGTTTTACCAGCAACTAGTTTTATCTTTTTCTTTGGATCTCGAGTTTTTTTATAATTAGGAACAACTGCAAAAGCCCCTCCATAAATATTTACCGCTACACCATTCGGCAAAATAAAACTCTTTCCATACAATACAGAAGCCACCCCCGTATCAAAAATATCTCCTAAACCAGAGCTATTTATTTTAACATTATCTGATAAATTATCTTTCAAATAATCTTCAAAAAGCGCATTAGCACATTCTGTAAATTCATAACCTGTTGGACAAGCATCTTTTCTATACTCTAATGCGTAATAACTACTGAATGGGATACCTGTCAAAGATTGTTCTTTTGCTATAGCATTTGACAATATCGAATAAGTTTGCTTTAACTTTGTTGCAATAACTTTTTTTTGATAATTTGCAATCAAAGTTGGTAATGTCATTGCTGCAACAACACCTATTATCCCTAAGGTTATTAATACTTCAGCGAGAGTAAAACCTTGCTTATTCTTATAGTGATGTATCATATCACTAATATAGCATTTTGAATTTACATTTTCAACTCCTGAAAAACCTTGTGGAGCAAGCTCTAAATTGCCCCCCCCCCGACATTACTAAATCTTTTCATTTCTTGCTCCTTTCTTATTTCCATTACTTATTTTAACATATCATTTTAAACTACTCAATATAATAATTAAGTTTAATTAATTATTTTAAAAATTTATTTAAGATTTTTAATTAGAAACTATTTCCAAAAAGATTCATCATATAGAGCACGATTAGCACATCCAATACCATTCATTGGACTTGTTGAATATTGATTACAATAGCTATCAGCATTCTTTTCATACTTTGTACCAACAGCACCCATTGGCAATAATTTTCCACTATCTGTTAGTTCAAAAGTAAATAAATCCCGTCCCCATTTATTAGGTCTTTTCTTGAAACCATTCACATCCACGGAAACAAAAACATTACCAACAGAATTTGTAACTATATTATTTTCGAAAAAATACATCATACCATCGGATAATACATACTGTCCATCATCAAAATATGCTATTTGAATATCAGCAGTATTATTATAATTTTTATATATATTATTCTTATTTTCTGAATCATCATAAAAATAAATACACGCAGTGCTTTCTGTACCTTTACCACAATCAATTGCACCTTTAAAATATGGTAAAAGTGCCTTTTTAAAAGCCCCAATTTCTGTATTAAAAGTAGATTTTGTTGGGACTTCTCCTAGATCTTTTTGATACATTAATAAAGCTTGTTGTAAAGTGGAATAAGCTTTTTTTAAAGCTTCTTGACGTTCTTTTTTTTCAGTATTATTAATAACTGCAGGTAATGTAAGAGCAGCGACAACCCCTATTATACCTAAAGTTATCAAAACCTCCGCTAATGTAAAACCAAATCGGTCATTGCGAGGCTTATGTCGAAGCAATCCAGCTTTTGTATTTAACAATTGGAGAGAATCTTTAATAGTCTCATACTCTAAATAGCAACATCCTCGAAAGCCTTGTGGAGCAAGCCCTAAATTGCCCCCCCCCCGACATTACTAAATCTCTTCATAACTAGCTCCTTTTTTTTTATATTCCTAAGTTTCATTTTAGCATATTTTTTTTCACAATTCAATAGATACTTAGAATTAGCTTTGTGGTTATAATAATATTTATTTTTAATATATAATTAAACTAAGATAATAATATATAAAGGAGCCTTAAATGAGTTTACAAACAGCAGAACAATTTGAAGAAAATGAACAATATACACAAGCTTTTGAAGAATATAAAAAACTTTATGAAAGAAATCCTAAAGACTTAAGCCTTTTAGAAAGATTGGGACATCTTTCTATGCTTTTAGATAACAAAGAAGAAGCAGCTAAATATTATTCAGAAATTCTAGAATCTGATGCTACAAATGTTCTTGCTTATGAACAGCTAATGGATATTTATGTATCAACTGACAAATATAAATATTATATTTACAGAGGTAATATGCATACAGTAGAACATAAATTAGAACATGCTATCAATGATTATAAAAAAGCTATAAATTGTGCTCAAGAAGACAAAGATATAATTTCTGCAAGATTTGTATTAGGTACCTTATACGAACAAGAGGGAAATAACGTAAAAGCAATTGATGAATATTTAAAAGTTATTGAACACGAAGATTCACATGAAGAAGTCTACATAAGACTTGCAAATTTATATGTAAAAGAAGATGCAATACCTAGCGCCATAGATGTTCTTGAAAGAGGTAGAAAAGCCGGTTTTGACAAAACAAACTTAAAAGAACAACTTGCAGATTTATATTTAAAAAATGGAAATCCTGAAAAAGCAATTGAGATTACATCTGATGAATTGACAAAAGTAAAATGCCTTTTAGATATGGACAAAAAATCTGAAGCTTTTGAAAAACTTCAAAAAATGGAAGGTCAATATAATCACATTCCACAATTCTATTCACTTAAAGCTCAATATTACTATATGACTAAAGATTTTGATAAAGCACTTGAATGTGTAGAAGAATTTGATAAATATGAAAAAAATTCACCACTTACATATCAAATGCGAGCATTAATCTATGAAGAAAAAAATGAAGATTATAACTCTTACCTAAATTGGGGTAAATACAATTTAGTAAGAGGAAATAAAGATATTGCAATTAATGAATTTTTAAATGCAAACCAAATAAAAGATGATGATATTAATCTTTTAAACACACTTGCAATGCTTTTGGAAGAATCTGGAGATAAAAATCACGCTATGGAATTTTATGAAAAAATTTCAAAACTTGATGAAACAGACAAAAAATCTCTCCAAAAATTAGCAGAATTCAGAGAAAGCATCGGAGATTACAAATCTCAAGCAGAATATCTCTTAAAACTTTACCATCTTGATAAAAGAAATTCTACAACAGTAAGACAACTTGGTGAAGCATACGAAAAACTAAGAAACAAACCTGCTGCCGTTGAATGCTATGAAAAATATTTGGAAATAGGTAAAGGAAATCCTGATTATTCTAAAATTCAACATAAATTAGAAAAATTACAAAATACAGAAATGCAGGAAGAAGAAGGGTTTATTGATAAAATAATGAAATGGTTCAATAAAAACTAAAATAAAGTTCCAAGCATTCCAATATACATTTGGTAAAAAGCAACAGCAACAAATAAAACAACACCACCCATAATAACAATTACTGTGGGCTCAAACATTTTTGTCATTGCTTCTAATGCCATATCGACCTTTTTATCAATAACTTCCGCAGCATCATGCAACATTTTCCCTAAAGTACCAGACTTTTCTCCAGTCGCAATCATTGTAAGCAGAGCATGCGGGATTGCATCAGTAGCCTGAAAAGCCTCTGTCAAAGACTTACCCCTCTTTACAATTGAGATGGAATTTGATATTTTACCTTTTATCGTATGATTTCCAACTGTTTCATTAGAAAGTTCTAAGCCAGACATAATAGGTAATCCGGCATCATATGAAATATGTAGAACAGTTAAAAAATTCGAAAGATTAATATATTTTATAAAATCTGAAACAACAGGAATTTTTAATATAAAATCATCCCATCTGCTTTTAAACTGATAATTTTTAAATAATGATGACACAGCACCACAAGCAGCACCAACACCAATTATTAAAAGCCACCAAAAATGTTCAACAAAACTACATAATCCAACAAGCATAGAAGCTAAAAAAGGTAATTCAGCACCATTAAACGCAAAAACGCCCATAAATGCAGGAAATACAAATTTTGAAAATAATATCAGTAATCCTAGCATAAGAATAATTAATATAGCAGGATATATTGAAGCATTTATAATTTTTCCTTTGATACTATCTTGTTTTCTTAACAATAATAGCATCCTATCAAGTGTAGTTTCTAATTCTCCTGCATTTTCACCAGTTTTTACAAGCCCTGTATATACAGGTCCAAAAACTTTCCCATAAAAACTTTCCAGAGCTTGTGCAAAAGTCATTCCTGATAAAATTCCATCTTTGATTTTTTCACACACAGTTCTTATTTTTAGTTTTGGGGTATTATTTGCAATAGACTGCAATGCCTCAATAATTGGAATTCCCGATGACAATAGGACTTCAAGTTCTGATGTAAACATTATTTTTTCCTGCAATAATAAATGAGAAACATTTATTTGAGAATAATTTATTTCTTCCCTTATTAAATCAGAATATTGCTGACTTTCTTGAGATTGTTCCAAATAAATTTTAGTAGGTAAAAAACCTAATTCTCTAATTTTCTCTCTGGCTTCTCTAGGATTAGATGCTTCTATTTCACCATTAATAATATTATTATTACTTTTTAAAGCATTATATTTATACTTTGCCATAACCAACTTCCAATATATATAATTTAAACTATTTTTGAAAAAATAGCAAGAAAAAAATCCCATCTATTTGATGGGATTTTTTTTATACAACTTCAGAAGTTTCATTCTGTTCTTTTTTTGCTCGCTTTTGCTTTTTCTCAAAGGCAATTTTATCATCTACAAGTTTTATCACAATTGTATCACCCGGAGCATATTTACCTGAAAGAATTTCTTCTGCCAACATATCTTCGATTTTACGTTGAATTAATCTTCTTAGTGGTCTTGCGCCATATGCTTCAGAATAACCGTTTTTAGCTAAATGATCTTTAACTTCATCAGTTACTTCTACGGACAATTCACGTTCTGCAAGACGTTTGAACAAATCTTTCAACATCAAGTCAACGATTTGCCTAATTTCTTCTTGTGACAAATGAGCAAATACAATAGTTTCATCAATACGGTTCAAGAATTCCGGTCTGAATGCTTTTTTCATTTCTTCAGAAACTGTTTCTTTAAGTTTTTCATACTTATCTTTAGATTCATCATCACTTGTAGAGAATCCTAATCTTGATGTTGTTGTAATCATGCTTGCACCAACATTAGATGTCATGATAATAATTGTATTTTTAAAGTTTACATGACGACCTTTTGCATCTGTCAAACGACCATCATCTAAAATTTGCAACATGATGTTAAATACATCAGGGTGAGCTTTTTCGATTTCATCAAACAGAATTACACTGTAAGGTTTCTTTCTTACTAATTCTGTCAAATGACCACCGTCATCATAGCCGACATATCCTGGAGGTGAACCGATAAGTTTTGCAGTTGAATGTTTTTCCATGAATTCAGACATATCAACTCTTATCATGTTATCTTCAGAGCCAAACACTGCTTCAGCAAGAGCTTTAGCAAGTTCAGTTTTACCAACACCTGTAGGTCCGCAGAAGATAAAACTTCCAATAGGTCTGTTAGGACTTTTTAAACCTACACGAGCACGTCTTATTGCTTTTGAAATCGCAACAACAGCATCATGCTGACCAATTACTCTAGCATGCAAAGTATCTTCTAATTTTAGAAGTCTTTCACTTTCACCTTCTGTCAATTTAGTTACAGGAACACCAGTCATTGTAGCAATAACTTCTGCAACATTTTCAGCAGTAACAGTTGGTTTATTTGCTTCATGCTCTTCTCTATATTTTTGAGCCATTTCTCTGATTCTGTCTTTCAAATCAGCTTCTTCATCGCGAAGTTGAGATGCCTTTTCAAATTCTTGATTTCTGATTGCATCTTCTTTATCTTTTATTAAAACTCTAAGTTCTTTTTCTAATTCTTTTCCTTCGGGAGAAAGATTTGAAACTTTTAATCTTACTTTAGAAGATGCTTCATCAATTACATCAATTGCTTTGTCAGGCAAAAATCTATCTGTAATATATTTATTAGATAATTTAACAGCAGCAACAATTGCTTCATCAGAAATTATCAATTTATGGTGTTCTTCATATTTTGGTTTTAAACCTTTAATAATTTCAATTGATTCATCTTCAGTCGGTTCATCAATAATTACAGATTGGAAACGACGTTCAAGAGCAGAATCTTTTTCTACATATTTTCTATATTCATCTAATGTAGTAGCACCGATTACTTGAATTTCACCTCTTGATAAGGCTGGTTTCAAGATATTAGCAGCATCGATAGCTCCTTCTGCGGCGCCTGCTCCAATTAATGTATGCATTTCATCAATTACAAGAATAATATTTCCTGCTTGACGAATTTCATCCATAATTTTTTTCAAACGTTCTTCAAATTCACCTCGATACTTAGTACCGGCAACTAATAATCCCATATCAAGTTGAATTACTTTTTTGCCATCTAATATATCTGGAACTTCTGCATTTACAATTCTTATTGCAAGACCTTCTGCAACAGCTGTTTTACCAACACCTGGTTCCCCGATCAATACAGGGTTATTTTTTGTACGTCTTGCAAGAATTTGAATAACGCGTTCAATTTCTTTTTCTCTACCCACAACAGGGTCAAGTCTTAATTCTTGAGCAGCTAAAGTTAAGTCACGACCAAATTCATCTAAACTTGGAGTTTTAGTTTTTCCTCCAGAAGATGATGAAGAACTAGAAGAACCAGATGAAACTGTTTGAGGTTTTGACTCTCCAAGCATTTTAACAACATTACTTCTGATTTTATTTAAATCAACGCCAAGATTTTCTAAAACTCTTGCTGCTACACCTTCACCTTCTCTTATCAAGCCTAATAAAAGATGTTCAGTTCCTATATAATTATGACCTAATTGTCTTGCCTCGTCCCAAGACAATTCTAAAACTCTTTTAGCTCTTGGGGTAAAAGGAATTTCTACAGCAACAAAACCAGAACCTCTGCCAATAATTTTTTCGACTTCAGCTCTAGCATCTTTTAATGTAACGCCCATAGACTTTAAAGTTTTAGCAGCTACGCCAGTGCCTTCACCAATCAAGCCTAAAAGCACTTGTTCAGTCCCGACAAAATTATGACCGAGCCTACGCGCTTCTTCTTGAGCTAACATTATAACTTTTATAGCTTTCTCCGTAAAACGTTCGAACATTTATTACTCCTATCTCTCTCAAATTATATATATATTTTACATAAAACATGAAAAACTTTCAAGGTATAAAAAATTTTTCAACAAAGTAGTTGACATTTAATTTTTCTTCATGTACAATAGAACTTGTCGAAAGAAACAAGCCCCCATCGTCTAGAGGCCTAGGACAACACCCTTTCACGGTGTAGACAGCGATTCGAATTCGCTTGGGGGTACCATTTAAAAAGATAAGCGGTTTTAACCGCTTTTTTAATTATAAGATTAAACTTTACAAAAAGTTTTAACAGGTTACAATATAAATATGACAAACAGAAATCAAATCCGACGAATAATAAGTAATATGAAAGGCTTGTTTTAAAAATAAGACGCTTATTATTGTCGTAAAAAAGATTTTTATTACTTGACCTTTCCCCCCGAAAGGTCTTTTTTTTTGTTAATAATCGTTAAAATTATACAAAAATTAAGCAAGAAATTATATTCAGTGTACTTATGAAAAAAGTGAAAGGTAGTTACATGGAAAAATTTATCCGACGAAACTCAATAATCAAGGCGAATACCCCAATCGTCAAATTAATGAATTTAATTTGGGGGCTATAGTTTAGATATTGAGAAGCACATAAATGTGCACAAGGAAGGTAAAAATGACGCTCGCAATTACAGCTGGAACAATATATTCAACATTAGGAAATAATAATTCATTAGTCCCTATGGCTATCAAAGATATAGCTAACAGTACAGGGCTTACAGCAGGTTCATACATTACAGGAGATAAATTAGAGGGAAAAGACAGATTTTTAGATGAATTCGGCACTCAAGCCATTTGGTTATTCGGAATCCCCGTTTATAAAAAGCTCATGGATTACACCATGTACAAAGCATTAAAAATCGATCCGACTTTTGATGTTAGAAACCTTTCTAAAAAAAGAAGCAATCTGCTTAAAAAATCTATAGAATATGCAGATTCTTCAATAAAAGAGAGCATGATTAAGGCAAGCAAAAATCCAAAGTATACAAAAAATCTTGCCATGACAAAGTTTATTGTATCTACAGCTTTAACCATCGCATCTTACGCTGGGTTAACAAAATATAGACATTACAAAACAAAACAAGATGCTGAAAAAGAAATTTTAGCTGAAATGTCTAAAGAAAAAAATAACAAAAAACAAAATTCAGACACTTTTTCTTATACAACCCCAACTTCAGAAGCTTTTGCCAATTTAAAATTAAAAAAACAAACTACTTTCACAGGAAGCATTCAAGACTTCATGTATAATCCGGTTAAAAACCTTATGATTTTAGACGGAGCTATCACCGCAGAAAGACTTGCAGAATCAAGAAACAAACAAGAATTACTTGGCTATACTATTAAAGAAGGCTCTGTATGGCTATTCATGTATTTTGCAAGCAAACCAATTCAAAAATTCTTAGAAAAAGCAGCTGAAAAGAATAAAGAAAAACCAGCTTCAATTGATCTGGATGCTAGAGTAATAGAAAGTGAAGAATTAAAAGAAGCATTTGAAAACGGCAAACTTGTCGAAAGCAGTAAAAAAGTATTATCCCTAAAAAATCATGAAGAATTACTTGATTTCATGCACAATAACCCTGACGATTTTGTTGTACAAATGGCAAAAAAATCTGACATATTGCCAACTTTGAAAAATGCAACTCAAAATGATGATATTGATTATAGAAAATACATCGATTTTGATGAATTCAAAGGCGTTGCAGAAAAATTAGATAAATTAAAAAACAAATTCGAAGAATTTAAACAAGCAAATGTCAAAGAAAAAACATTAGATGCATTTTTAGATAACGTCAAAAAATTAAAAAGAAGATCAATCCTAAAAAACATGGGAGCATGTATCGGAGCATTAGGAATTCTTGCACCTGCTCTAATGATTGCATTTAGAAAATTTGATAAAGATAATAATGCATTCCAAGTTAAAGAAGACTTAAAAAAAGAATTACAAGCCAAGGGAAAGATTTAAAGATTGAGCGACAACAAAACCTGTTGACCAACAGTTTTGAAGATTAAACCCACCGCAAAATCCATCTATATCCATGACTTCGCCACAAAAATATATTCGTGGCACAAGCTTTGATTCAAGTGTTTTAGGATTAATTTCTTTTAAATCAACTCCACCGGATGTAACAACTTCACCATCAGGAGCTGTACCTACAATCGTTGATTCAAAATTTCTTAATTTATCTAAAATTTTATCGCGAGTTTTACCGTTTATTTCATGGCATTTTATATCAGGATTAACACCTAGTTTTTTAAGACAAAACTCCGCCAATGATTTTGGAACATACTCTCCCAACAAATTTTTTATACTCTTATGAGGATTAGAATTCAACTCTGATTGCAAATCTATTTCGCCAACGAAATCAAACGTTAATTTATATGGGAATTTATCCCTAGCTCTTAAAGAAGATATCTTATAAACCTCAGGTCCAGATATCCCTTTATGAGTAAATAGAATATCATTTATAGACACTCCACTTAATGAAGAAAAATCTTCAGCAGTCTTCAATCCGACAAGTGCAGGTTTAGGCTCAATAATTTTATGACCGAGCATTTTTATCAAATCATATGAAGCATGCCCACCGGTTGCTATTACAACATAATCAGCATCATATGCACCCATGTTTGTAACAACAGAAAAACCTTCATTAATCCTTAAGACTTCTTCTTTTATAAATTTAACCTTTTTTAGGGAATTGAGAATTTTTTCTCTTACATCAGAAGCGCTATTTGATATAGGAAAAAATCTCATATCATCTTGCATATAAGTTTTAACGCCAATGGTTTCAAAAAAGTCAAGCGTATCAGCAGTCCCAAATTTTGAAAATATTGAATATAAAAATTTTTCTCCTCTTGGATAATTAGATGCTAATTCTCTAAAATCATATTCCCCATGACATAAATTACATCTACCCCCACCTGTTGGTAATAATGTTTTTAATGGGGATTTTTTATCAAAGACAACAACATCAAAATTGTTCTGCAAAAAATAGGCACAAATGCACCCTGCTGGTCCACCCCCTATAATTGCAACTTTAGATTTCAACTCTTGTACCATATAAAAATACCATTTCAGGATTTTCTAAATCATTATGCAATTCAGATATAGTTTTGTGTAAAACAGGATGTTCAAAATTTGGAATTAATTCTAACAAAGGCACAAGAGTAAATGCTCTTAAATGCACAAACTTATGTGGAATTGTAAGATTCTCTTCATTAATAATATCTTTGTTATAAAACAGAATATCAATATCAATCGTACGATCTGAATATCCTTTATTTTCTTCTCGCTTACGGCCTAACTGCTGTTCTATTCTTTGACATTCAGCTAAAAGTTCTTGAGGCGAAAGACTTGTCTTAATTTCGACAACAGCATTCACAAACCAATTTTCAGAATCCATTCCCCAAGGTTCTGTTTCATAAAAAGCAGAAGTCCTTATAAGATTAATTTTCTCAGAGCCACCAAGCAAACTAGTTGCTTGTTGTACATATCCGATACGATCGCCAGAATTTGAACCTAAACTTAAATATACTATTGCCATATCAACATTTTAGGTTTTTTAAAAGGTAATGTCAATATTATTATTAAAATTGAACAGTTGTTTTTTTTATTATATAATTACTGATGGAATTATGTTTATTTATAGAATTTTATCAACGATATTATTTTTAATTTCATTGCCAATTTATGCGGCAATAAGAGCTTGTCGTGGAAAATTTTTGCCTGGTTGGAAAGAAAAACTTGGGAAATTTACAGCTCCTGAACTAGGTGAAAAAGTTATTATGTTCCATGGCGTATCTGTAGGAGAAGTTATTGCACTTGAAAATTTAATTAAGAAAACAAAAGAAACTTTTCCTGATTACAAAATAGTTATTACCACCGGAACTAAAACAGGACAGGAAATTGCGCACAAAAAATTCGATAATATTGCTGATTTTATAACATATTTCCCATTTGATATAACTATATGTGTTGAATTATTTTTAAAGAAAATTAAACCAAGTGTTGTCTTAATTGCAGAAACAGAATTATGGCCAACATTTGCTGCTTATTGTAAAAAAAGAGGCATTCCACTGTTCGTAATTAATGGAAGAATATCTGATTCAACTTATAAAAGCTACCGTTTATTAAAAGGCTTCTTCAGAGAACTTTTCAAAAATTACACAAAAATTCTTACTCAAAGTGAAGAAGATAAAGAAAAATTTATTAGTATAGGTGCTCCAGCAGAAAAAACAATGGTTATGAAAAACCTAAAATTTGATGTAAAAAGAGTTGATGCCAATATTGAAATAGGTAAAGGCAACAATAGAATAATAATAGCAGGCAGCACTCACAAAGGAGAAGATGAAATAGTATTAAACTCTTTTTCTGAACTAAAAAAAGAATTTCCAGATATTAAACTATTACTTGCACCAAGACATCTTACAAGAGTTAATAACGTCAAAGAATTGGTTGAAAAAACAAATCTTCCATACGGACAAAGATCTAATAATGATACTTTTTTAAATAATGATATTATTATCCTTGATACACTTGGAGAATTAAGCAAAATGTACCAAATATGTGATTTTGCTTTTATCGGTGGTAGCTTTAATAAAACTGGAGGACATAATCCTCTTGAAGCCGTTGTATATAACAAACCCGCAATTTCAGGACCATCTATACATAACTTTAGAGATATTTACTGGATTTTGTCACGCTCTAAAGCCGGTAAAGTTGTTAAAACACCTCAAGAATTAACTAAATACATGCACAAATTATTAGCAGATAAAGAGTTTTATATTGAAAGCTGCAATGATTGTAAAACTGTATTTGAATTCCAACAAGGTGCAATGGAATTTGTTATTAATGAATTAAAAAGCATCCTAAAGTAGTCAATATTAATGATTTTCGGGCAATTTTATCCTACAAATAAATGATATTTGTAACGAATTGTTAACTTTTTTGATATAATTATTAAAGAATTCTTGCTTTATTGCCGTAGATAATAACAAGGAAACAAAGCGAAAGGAAAAATGTCATGGGTATGGCAGCTTCTCAGGCAAGATTTTTAGGTCTTACCGCCAGAAAATCGAATACTGAATATGAAGGTCAGCAGATTAACCAACAAAGAACTACCTTGTCTAACCAATCTGCTAACTACTATAACCAGTTGCTTGGCATGACAGTACCAGTTCCTCCTTCAGTTTCAGATTATACAAAAACAGTTTATACATTTACAGACGGAGCTTTAAGCAACTCTATTAGCTCTTTAATTGCACAAGCTGATGGCTCATATTTAATTAGCTATACATCAACTTGGACTAATGATTTTGCAGTTGTAAGTGCATCACCATCTATTTATACAAGAGTTAATAATGGAACAGAAGACGCTCCTGATTATTCATATTTTGTTGGCGGACAAGAATTAAGAGAGTTAGGTGGAACAATTCCTGTTGACGGCGAAGGCAAATATACAGGTACAGACCCTTACCTTAGCACTTTATCAGCTGACCAAATAAAAAAATTAGAAGAAGAAGAAAAACAATACATCGAAGAATTAAACAGCAAATACGGTGATGCTGATTGGATGGTAAGATACGTAAAAAATACAACTACTGGAACTTGGTCTCCATATTTTGTAAAAAAAGATGTTTTAGAATCTCCAAATACAGTCTATAATGAAAATGGAACTTCTCAAAGCAATATTCCTACATACACTGTTGGATCTGCAAAAGAAACAGAAGAAATCAAAGGAGTTACAGCTCGTTTAGAACAAGATTCTACTGGACGTATTATAAATATCACATTAAACCCTGGTCAAGCTGATGAAGTTACATATGCAGTAACTACAAATACTGTAACAGATCAAGCAGCATACGATGATGCTATGAACCAATATGAATATGATAAATATGAATATGATCAATCTATTCAAGAAATCAATGCAAAAATTGAAATTGTTCAAGCTGAAGACAAAAACTTAGAATTAAGATTAAAACAATTAGATACAGAACAAGACGCTATTCAAACAGAAATGGATGCCGTTCAAAAAGTTATTGAAAAGAATACTGAATCTACATTCAAAACATTCGGTTAATACTTTTAAACACTTTAATAGATTAAAATTAATAAAATTTTATATATTTTGTTTCCTTAATTTACGACTTTTTACCCAAAAGTCGTTTTTTATTATTCTGATTGAATAGTTAAATTCATAAACTCAATATCATCATAATCAATATAAACTGTCTGTTGAAGATTTCTACCTGTTCTTATCGTCACTTCATTCATCTGTCCAGGACGCAAAAGATTATTAGGAATTTTAATCCTTTGACCGTCGCCATTGAGCTGAATTTCTGCAATTTTAGAACCGTTAAAAAAGATTTCTGGCGGGCTGGAAAAAGAATTTACAACAGAATTTTGTTTCATTGAACGAGCCATTAATGTATCAATACCAATAATAGAACCTATTACTAAATAATTTCTTTTTGATAGCGCATTTGTACTGATTTTAAACGTCTTAGAGAAAAAAGGTCCAATAGATTTTCCCTTGAATTCTCCAGAATTAGCAGAATTATTTGAAAACCTATCATCTCCTAAATGAAACATTTCTGATGATATAACAACATCTTGCACATTACTTTTTTCAATACCTACAATTATTGGTTTAGATGCGATTTTTTCATTTATTGTTAAAGAAAATGGTCTATACCCATCTTTTTCAACAGACAAAATTGTAGGATCCTTCACATCTGTATTAAGACTAAAAGCACCATTACCATCAGAATAAGTTGTGTAATTATTCTTAGGCAAACTCACCTTAGCTCCAGCTATAGGTAAATTTGTAGCATTATCAACAATTCTGCTAGTATTACCAACACCCGTTTTTGATATTCCACCTTCCATAACAGCAGAATTTGCAGGAACAGATAATATTAATAAAGAAAAAATACAAATTATAAAGTATCTCATAAACCCTCTTTTCAAAAAATTTATATATGCATGTTAATTGTAAGAAAATAGAATTTAATCAACCCAAAGAATAAAAGAATAGTTATTAAAAAATTTTTAAAAATTTTATTTGAAATTTGAAATTTTTCTGCTAATATAAATATATGACAATTAAATATATGCCGAAGTGATGAAATTGGTAGACGTGCTAGACTCAAAATCTTGTGTGGGCAACCACGTGCCGGTTCGAGTCCGGCCTTCGGCAAATAAAAAGACACTCAATAAAGAGTGTCTTTTTATTTATTATTTACTTTAGCAAAAAATTTATTGTTTATATTTTTAATTTAATATATGAAAATCCAACAAATTACAAATTATCAACAATACCCTAATAAATTTTCATTTGGCAGCTGTGCAAGGTTTTACAAAACCTCAAATGGAGATGAAATAGGAACAAACAGCTGGCTTTTTAGAGACGATGTAGACTGGAAAAGGCTTGCTAAATATGAAAAAAATCATTTTGCGGATAAAAACAGAGTCAATATAATTCAGTTTGCATCTTCTGACGGTTCTGAAGCTTATACTCAAATAATCTCTCTTTTAGAAAATTATCCAAATAAAAATTCTGATAAGTTTTTCCCTATTAAAGCTTATGATATAGATGAAGAAATTGTAAATGCTGCCAATAGCGGACTTATAAATACTAGTTTGGTAGATAGAATGTCTCTTCAAATAAACTCTGAAGATTATTCTAAATATTTTACAGAAACAAATAAAATACTTAACATAAAAGAGGATATAACTCTTCAAAATAAAAAAACATTACAAGCTACCAATTTATTAAAAAACAGAGTTCACTTTGAAAGAGCAGATATGTATAATATTTTAGCAGAATTAAATGATAATTCTGACACAATATTATTGTGTAGAAATATATTAGGATATTTTGAAGATAATAAAGTAGAAAAATTTGTTAAAATTGTATCTAATAAATTAAAACAAGGAAGTATGTTTATTATTGGACAACATGATACATCTAACTCTTTTATTGACAGATATCTTTTAGAAAATAAATTTATGAAAATATTTGAACATGTATACCAAAAACTATAATAATTATTATTTCGTAAAGTTATTTAATTCTACTAATAAGTAGAATTAAATAACTTCTTTGAATTAAAAAATTGTTAGTATTAACGTTCTTCACAAGAACTTGCACTTGTACATTTTAAATAATCCATATTTTCCTGTCTAAGTGCCCAACCTGTACAATATGCTCGATAAGGCATGTATGTAGAACCAATACTCTTGTAACAAGAGCTATATTGTTTTGATAAAGAAAATAACCCCTCAGTAGTTGAATTTTCTTTAAAAGCACTAGAAAATGCTGGATATATTCCAGAACCATCACTTGGGATTGAAAAATAAAATAAATCCTTACCCCATTGATTAGGTTTCTTAAACCCATTCACATCGACAAGTATTGAACCACCTCTAGATGTTCCAAAAGATAAACTTGCAACCGCAATTGACATTCCATTATTTAATAGAGCTTTTGTGTAATTGGTATTAGAATTTACACTACTACTTCCACTAAATACAACCTCATCAGAAAAACACCCCTTAGCTGTTTTACAATATTTTTGAACTTTCAAGTATGGAATAAAATATTTTTCAAAATTTGCCCTATTGTAAGAAGAATAAACAGTACCTTGGGAATAATCATTAACCCACATATCCATTGATCCATATTTTTCAGATGCTGCTAATGCAACATTACTTAAAATACTATTAGCAACTTTAAGCTGGTTAATAAGAACTTTTTCTTGTTGGTTTTGAATTAATGTAGGCATAGTTATTGCAGATACCACACCTATAACACCTAAAGTTACAAGAACTTCTGCTAGAGTAAAAGCTTTTCTTTTCATACAACTCTCCATTTAATAATAACATTTACATTATAAATTAATATGTAATTTTTATCAATATAATTATAAAAAAAACTAAAATAATTTAAAATAATAATTAGATTTGCACTATAAACCTAAACGTTTTTTCAATTTTACTAAAGTTATCATATTATCCATATATTCAGGGCAAGAATTTAAATTACTCATCAAATTTACTGTTTTATTTAATTCTTTAGCTGCTGTTTCTCTATCATACATATCATTTACATATGTAAGTACAAGCATTGATACAGAATTCGTAGAAGAAGCCAAAACGGAACAAACTTCTTGATTAGGCTCTTGTAAATTTATTAAATTATATTTATTTTCAATTAAAAGAGTATTACAATCCTGATTCCTTTTCTTTATAAAATTAAATTTACTGAACGGATTAATATTTTTAGATATCAATTTTACAATCAAATCGTCATTCTGACATATATTTAACTTCTCATAAGTTTTTTGATTAAGATAATATATGTAAAAATAATATACAGAAAAGCTAACTATTAAGACCACAGAACCAACTGATAAAACTTTTTTATAATTTATTTTCATTCTATCACCTATGCTCCAATAATATATTATACCATATTTTTATATAAATATAAATGTTAAATTAACATTTATACATATTTTGCTCTTTTTTTATTTATTTTTGTTAATATATAAAAAAGCAGTTGGCAAATTTTTTTTTGTTCACTTTTTATACGTGATAAGAAATAAGGATTTATACATTGCAAAATACTATAACTAAAAATTTTACAGAAACTAAAAACAAACAAAGTTTTCTTCATTCTAATTCTAATAAAAATCTTTTTATTTATATTGAAAAAAGATTAAATCAAATTTTCTTTAATGAAATGAATTCTGACAATTCAATATTTCGTAAAGTTAAAAGTTCTGCCATTCAAAAAATGGCATTATTTTTATCAAATAACATTACAAGATCCTGCTCAGTAGGAATTGCAGGAGAAACAGCAAGCGGAAAATCTACAATAGCTTTAGATATTATTAATACAATACAAGGCTTTGCAGAAGAATACTGTATTAAAAATGCAATTACTAGAATTAATACTGATGATTATTATTATGACCGTTCTGATATGGTAAAAAAAGCAGGTAGTTTCGCAGAATTTGCTAAACATTATGACTTAGATGTTCCAGAAGCTCTTGAATTAGAATTAATGAAAAAACATATAAAATCATTGCTTTTTGGAAACACTGTACTTTTACCAGAATACGATATGTCAGGAACAGCTATAAGACGTGATAATGTAAAACCTGCTTACCCTTCAAAAATAATAATTTCAGAAGGTCTATTTACTCTCACTGACAAAGTTGTTGATGCTTTTGATTTTAAAATTTATGTAGATGTATCTCATGATATTCAAAAAGAAAGATTTTATAAAAGAGCAGCAGAAAGAGATTTAGGAGATTCTGCAGATGAAGTATATGAAAATGCTTCAAATAAAGCAAAAACTCACATTCACCCAACAGCTGCAAAAGCAGATATTATCTTATCAGGTGAAGCAGATAGAGCTGCTTATAGAAAATTTATTAATCAAATACTTGAACTCGTAAAAGAAATTTATTTTTAATTTATATTAATTACTTTTTAACTTGTTCTTTATTTTTTACATCTCTGTTATATCTGAATTTAGTAAACAGGTTTGAAGTTCCTGCAATAAAAAATCCCATAACACCAATTCCAAATAACAATGGTAGACCTGCAATTAAAACTTTTTGTTTTAAAAGTTTTTTATACATAGCATCAATATCTCCGCCATGTTTTTCCGCAATACTTCTTAAATCTTTTAAATTAGGAACTTCTAATTTGTCATTAATCAATTCTTTACATTTTCCATTCTTATAAAGGAATTTTCTAAAGCCTTTTTCTAACAATTCATTTCCGCAAATAATATAAAAACCAACAAGAGGATATCTGAATAAAGTTTCTAGAAAATTCTGTTTTCCTCTATCTTTTGATGCGCCAAAATATCCTGCACCTCCAACTAAAACACAAGATGTAAGCTGTCCTCTGCTTAATGCCAATTTACCATTGTTATCAGCGAAATCAAGGCTAAAATATTTATTAAAAAAATCAGCTTTCTTTTTATTATCTTTAAAAAACTTGGTTCCAGGTGCCAATATTATTTCTGAAATATTTTGAAGAGATTTTGAATTTTCACCTTTTTTAATCAATAATGCACTCAATGCAAGACAAACAGAATAAATTCCTGCAGCTAACTTAATATGTTTTTTTGCACTATTCTCAACCTTCTTTGCTTGTTCAGTATTTTCTGATTTCTTTTTATTCAAATTAGCAATATTCTCAAAATCTGATTGTTTAAATACCTTCAAAGTCATTAAATTTTTAAAATAATTAAGAGTATATTCAACTAAAGGAATAGCAAAAGCACTCAATGCAAGAGCAGCTTTAACCGGCAACAATTTTTTATTTACAGACGGATTATTAGCCTTTAATAAATCCACAGCTGGAGTTGCTATTTGTTTTTTCAAATCAGCTGGAAGCTTTTTAGAATATAACTTTCTAAAGATTCCTTCTCCCAAAATTGTCGGGAAATAATATACAAGAACAGATTCTGATAATTCTAAAAATGTATTTTCGCCTAAATCAGCTTTACTTCTTGCAAATACAGCTTTAGGGACAAGCCCTGTCGCACTGTCTTGAATAAATCTTATATTAGATAAACCAGCTCCACCTTCTTGTATTCCTATAATTTTACTTGCGACTTTTAATCCTGTTCCAATATTTCCAGCGTTGGTAAATGATATATTATTAACATTATTAGTTTTCATTAGTAATTTCCTTTATATAATCTGACAACAAAAAAATGACCTGCAAATTAAAACAGGTCATTTTAAAACTTTAAAATTTTATTATCAGCTTATTGCCAACTTAAAAGACCTGTTTTATCTAACAGGCGCCACCAAGATTGAGTGTTTAAATTTAAGTTTGACATAAAATTACTTTTCCTTTTCAAGAATTAAACTAACACACTAATATAAAAAAAGCAAGTATAAAGGTTACAAATTTTTTACAAATAGCTGAAAACTAGCAAAAGATAATTTTTTCAGGTATTATATACATGTTGGAAGGTTCACAGACTGGTAGGAGAAAGAAATTTGATTACAATAACCCCTAAAAACGTTACTCTAAAAAGTAATGTACCTGCATTTGGTACAAAAGAAAATGTTAACAAAGAAAAAAAACAACAAACATATTCTGACCCTCTAATGCAATGGCCAGCCCGTGGATTAGCATATTCTAATGAATTAGGAGCTGCGATAAGTGAAGTTGCACCCAAATTAGGAACATTATTATGGTTCCCTGCTATGCTTTATTTTGGTGCAGATATTTATGACAAATATAAAAATGAAAAAACATCATACAATCCTGATAGCAAAAGAGGAACTGAACAAGCTATATTCCAATTATTGGCAAGTGTAATTATGCCTACTGGAGCTGTAATTGCAGGTCAAAAAGCCGCATCTGGACTAGGTATGATTAGCAAAACAGGACTTACATTACAATCACAAGAAGAAATAATTAACTTCCTACAAGAATTTACAAGCCGCAGACATTTAAACAAATACGATAACAATATTGCTGGCTTTAAAGAACAATTCCACGAATCTTTAATTACAAAAAGAGAAAATTTAATAAGAGAAAATAAATTAAAAAGACCTCTAAAATTTTTAACAGAAAATATATTTGGTCAAAGACACCCTGAATCTATTGCGATGTCACAAAAAGACAAAGTTTTGCAATATGCAGATAAACACATTGATGAAATGTTTAAAATCTATGAAAATTTAAAAGAAAATAAAAAACCTACAGAATTTTCTAATAAAATGTGGGATAAATTTTCTAAATTAAAAACTAAATATGCAAAAGATCCAGATTATAAACAAACATATCTAAGAGATGCTGCAGAAGATATCATAAAAAAATATCAAAAAAGCAAAATAATGAATGCAAAAATCCTTAAAACAATAGGCGGTTTTGTTGCGCTAGGACTTGCAATTAAACCGATTGATAATTTTGTAGAACACGTTGTAATTAAAAAAGTTGTACAACCAGCATTCACAGGGAAACATAAAAAAGAAAAACAAACTGTTGCCTAAATATGAATTTTAACAACAACTTTTTTAACTGTTTTTAAATTTGCATTAAATGCCACTTGAGGTCTATGGGCTTCATGTGGATAAATAAGTGCAAATTTTCCTGCTTCTAAAATAACACTATCTGAAATTCTATCAGGATTTTCAAAAAACATTATATCTCTTTTTTCATCATATTTTTCTGAAACTATTAAATCTTTAACGGGAGTATAATCTAATTCTTCTATACCTGACAATAACATTTGAATATCAATATAATTTTTATGAGCTTCAAATTTACAATCTTTTAAATTTTTAGTTTCATAAACATCTATATTTGCATAAGAATTTTTATCAATTTCATAACATCCAATTTCTGTTTCAGGTGTTAATGTTTTAACAAAATTAATAACATTTTGAGGAATATTATCATAAATTGACATATTTTCTAAACTATCAATAATCATAAATTACTCCAATTCAGCTAAAGCTCTTTCAAAATCTTCTTTATTAGGTGCTTTTCCATGCCAACCTGCATTATTTTCCATGAAACTAACACCCTTGCCTTTTACGGTATTAGCAAGAATTGCCACAGGTTTATTAAGCTCCTTCGCTCTTTCTATCGCAGAATAAATCGCATTTATATCATGACCATCAATTTCAATAACATCCCAATTAAACGCTCTTATCTTATCTGCTAAGTTCTCTAAAGATTTTACGTTTTCTGTACACCCATCAATTTGTAATCTGTTTCTATCTATAATTGCAATAATATTATCTAATTTTGCATGAGTACAATGCATAAAAGCTTCCCAAACACTACCTTCTTGCAATTCGCCATCTCCCATAAGGCAAAAAACTTTAGCTGGATTTTTATCAAGACGTAACCCCATAGCCATACCACAAGCAATTGACAATCCCTGTCCTAAAGAACCGGTAGCAACATCAATTCCAGGACAAATAGGCACTGGATGTCCTTGTAGTCTTGAACCAAATAATCTAAAAGTCAATAATTCTTCTTTAGGGAAATATCCTAATTGAGCTAAAACTGAATACAAAATAGATGATGCATGTCCCTTTGATAATACAAAACGATCTCTATTATTAAAATCCGGAGATTTAGTCCATTTCGGGCAAATATGCATACATTTATGATATAAAACAGTCAATAATTCAACAGAAGACATAGCTCCACCAATATGTCCAGATTGAGCATTATAAACCATTTTTAAAATATTTTTTCTATTTTCTTTACATAATTTTTCTAAATTTTTAACTTCTGCATCACTTAACATATTATACTCCTTTAGGAATAAACCTCTCTCTAAGAACTTTTAAAACAAACAATGGTAATGTAGGAAAAATCCTTTTAAACCTTTTCGGTTCCATAATAGTCCTGTATAACCACTCTAAACCTAATTTTTGATAAATTTCAGGTGCTCGTTTAACTTCTCCTGACCAAACATCAAAACTACCTCCGACACCTACAAATAAAGCTTCAGGCAATATTGATTTTGCTTTTAAGATAAATTCTTCTTGTTTCGGAGAACCTAAAGCACATAAAACCAAACGTGGTTGTCTGATTTTTAATTCTGCTAAAATTGAATCATCTTCGTTAAAATAACCGTCATGAATATATGTAATATACAAACTTGGAAATTCTTTAACAAGATTTTCTTTTGCTTTCTTAACTATTTCAGGTTTTGCTCCAATTAATGCTACTGATTGATTATTTTTTGCACATTCTTCTATCATTCTGTGAGAGAATTCAATACCAGCAATTCTTTTTACATTATATCCTAAAATTTTTAGTCCAATTTCCACGCCTATTCCATCTGGAATAACTAAATCTGCATTGTTTATAATCTCTGCGAAATCAGTATCTTTAACAGCATTGGATATCATTTCAGGATTAATAGTTACAACCTGACCAGAAATATTATTTGCATACTCAATTGCTTCATCAAATGTAAAGCTATCAATATTTAATCCTTGTAATTTTACAATTTTTCTTTCCATAAAATAATTATAAACTAATAAATCTATTTGGTAAAGAGAAATAATAAAAAAGGTTCATCAAATTGATGAACCTTTTTATTTTTTAAAAGAAGAATTTTACTGGTTGTATTTGTTTCAAATGGCACATTGAATTTCCTTCTACGGAACATTCACTTAATTTTGATACTGCACCAGCATCTTTACAGTAAGGAGTTGCATCACCAACATAACCGGATAAACAAGCTCCTTCTTTAAATGATGTGCTCTTTGACAACCATTTCATTCTACGATTTCCACTTGAATAATCTTCGTATTGAACGCTTACCTGTAAATGATGAGTACTATCCCCACCACTTACACCTGGGTTTGCTTTATCATACGCTGGGATTATTTTACCTGATAGAGTAATATAAAATGGATATACATCACTCCATAATTGAGAGTCTCCTTTTACTCCATCTATATCGACATAAACGGTATAACCATATGAATTTGTATTTGGAACTCCGTCATAAGTTCCACCTTGAGTATTTCCTGCTAATACAGCTATTTCCGCAGCATTACTATGTAAGTTATATATACGGAGACCATTCCCCAATATCAGATCAGGATCTTTATCAGCAAAATTCTGAGTACCTTCAGTAATTCCACTACCAGAACATACACTAGTATTACCAGAAATATTAGCATGGCGTTCTAACAACTTACAGAAATTTTCACCTTTTCTTGGTAATGTTCTAGGAGATGGAATACACTTACATTGTTCTTCACTCCACTGATAGGATTCATCTGAGCATCCTCTATTTACATTCGGATTTTGACTTACTACACCAGTTTCAGAATCACATTGTTTACATATAGACAAATCAGTAGGGCAATCAACAACACATTGACAATCACTATTCAAATGTTGTCCACTTGGACAAGTTTTTAAAGTTCCAACTAATGAACACGTATTTTCATCCCACTGTTGGCCACATGGGGTAGTACTTGGTTTATTTGTACAAGGCAACTTTTCACAAGTACAAGAACTTGTATTCAATTTATAACCGCTTGGGCAAGATCTATTACATACACACATACATGATGATATCAGAGTATAACCATCTGGACAATATTTAGGAATACCAATTAATTTACAAGAACTTTGACTCCATCTTTGACCACAAGGTATATAACTTGGAGGCTTACAAACTGGGCATTTTGAATAACTTGTAGCCTGACTACCATCAGGGCAAGTAACATAACAAACACCTGAATAGGATATACTTCCATTTGGGCATTTTACTGGACACCTAGAAGGAGGACATACACTAACACCTGTATCATAACAATATATTGGACGAACTCCATCTATACACATAAAGTCATAAATTGATTCACTAGGTGGTTTCCTAATAGCATATGCAGGAGTAAAGAAATTATTCAAAGAAAATACATTTTTAAAAAATTTAGATGATTGATTATTTTTTGCTAAATTATTTTCTAATAATGCTTCTTTATATTCAGGATCTGTAGGATCCCAATCTGCAAGCATTTCTGCTGATATTTTTCGTAATGATGAATATGCATTATAATAAGTATACGAAACGATATTATCTAATTTTGCTTTGGTTATACCTATTGATACAGCTACAATTACTGCAATAATCAACATTACAATTATAATTTCAGCTAATGTATAAGCTGAATGAATAAACTTGGGTAGCCTAAAAGAGGCTTCTTTACGCATTAATGCGATAAGATTAATCTTCTTCATAAAAATCCTCATCCTCATATTGCTCAAAGTATCACATTCCCATTATAACATATGTGGATACATTTGTATAGACGCTTAGGGAAAATATTAATATATTTTAGCTAATTTAAACAAATAATCTTCTTTTGCGCCACATTGCAAACCTTTTGGGATAAAGTTTTCTTTAAATTTTTCAACAGCATAGCGATCTGTCATACCAGAAATATAATCAGTTACAATTCGGTCTATTTTACTTTCTTCGCAAACTGGTTTTAACATATCACAATATAAGAAAAATAACTCTCTTATAACATTTCTTGCTTTTTTCTCTTCTAATTTTGCAGGAGATGAATCTTCATAGACATTTTCAAACATCCATTGACGAAGTTTCGTTGTATAATGCCAACCTTCTTCACTCATTGCAACTGTTGGTTTTCCTATTGAATTTACAACAATTTCATTTATCATCTTATTTAATCTTTTGCTCTGTACAGAAGAAAAATAATCAATACAATCTTTAGGTAAATCACTTTCTGCAATAATTCCTGCTCTAATCGAGTCTTCTATATCGTGATTTATATACGCAATTTTATCCGCCAATTGAACAATTTGAGCTTCAGGAGTTTTAGGAGTATACCCCCAAGTATGAGTTAAAATACCATCTATAGTTTCCTGACATAAATTCAGATTTTCCAGAACTTCTACAACTCTTACACTTTGAATATTATGATGGAATCCGCCCTTTACAAGCTCATTTAAAACCCCTTCTCCACAATGTCCAAATGGTGTATGTCCTAAATCATGACCTAAAGCAATTGCTTCAACTAGATCTTCATTAAAATCAAGAGCTCTTGCTATTGTTCTACCAATTTGAGAAACCTCCAAGGTATGAGTTAAACGAGTTCTAAAATGATCATCAAAAGGAGATAAAAAAACTTGAGTTTTATGTTTTAAACGTCTAAACGCTTTCGAATGCAAAATTCTATCTCGGTCACGTTGAAAATCTGTACGTAATGAACAAGGATCTTCTTTTACTTTACGACCTTTTGAGAACCTGCTTTTAGTTGCAAATTCACTTAATGTATCAATTTCTCTTTGTTCCAGTTTATATCTGATTGTATCTTTATCTTTCATTGCTAAATCCTTTTTCTACAATATTAACAAAAAAGGAAATAATTGTTATACTTTATCTGGTTGAGGTTTTAGGATTTCTCTATTATGAAAAGAAACATCTAATGTGTATTTTTTTCTAGCATCATCTACTACCACCCCAGCTTTATTCATTACCCAACCTGATAAAAGACCTAAGAGCATAGCTTTACCACCAGAAACCAGTCTTGCAGTACAATATAATGATGTCGCAATTGCTCCAATCGCAGGAATTCCATATTTCAAAGACACAGAATATTTATCATCTGTTGTTTCTGCTTTATTCAAGTAATATCCTACAGTACCAACTGCACCTAAAATAGACAATACATCAGTAGGCGCAGATCCTAGTTTCAAATCTCTTGCTTTATCAAAATATTGAACTGTTTCAATATCTATTGATTTATCTAATGATTTTATTGCAGAATGAACTTTTGATTTTAGCTTTAAATACTCATTTCTTGGCAAGATATTCTTATACAATGTTAAAATTTCTTGTAACTCACCCTTTGAACTTTTAGAAATAATTTCTTCTACTTCTGCAACATATGATGATATTGATTTTACAGCATTAGAACTATAATCATATTCTTTAGACATTTTTGAAAAATTTGATCTTAAATCTTTTAAATTTTTAATTATTTCTTTATTTAATTCTAATCTTTGTGCAACTTCATCTTTTCCTGACAATTTTTTATAACTAGACAAATTATTACGCAAAGTATTTAAAACTTCATTTGTTGAAATATCTGATGGATTGACAAATTTTTGAATATTGTCAAACGCTTTCATAGACGCTTTGTAATTATCAAGAATATCATGTGTAATTGCTTGTCGTAAAATACCTACTTTATTTCCTAATTGAAGTTTAGCTGGTAATAAGTAATCTTCAGCAATAAATGATTGCCACATATTTTTAGACTTAAAGTTTCTTACATCTTTCAAAGATGCATCCCAGAAAAATTCAAATAACCCATCTGAAGATGATTTGATTTCTTTTAATCTTTCATTTCTAACATTTATACCAAAGCCCTTTTCTAAATTATTATTTACAGTAGCAACTCTTTTGTTAATTGTATTTATAATATTTTGATATTTTGGATCATTATTATGATTTTTCAAAACTTGTTCATTGACAGATGCAAAATATTCTGACAAACCGGCAAATTTATCATATGTATTAGAATAAGAAGAATTAACTGTTTTTCTACTTACTTTATCAAAATATTTTGTTATACCTTCATGAATTTTTCTTGTAAAAGATCTATTACCATCTTTTCCCCACATTAGTCGTTGGAAGAATACATCTTTCAAAGTTGTAAAATTATTTATACTTTCAGATTTTGACAAAAATGAATCAATTTTGCCGACAGCAAATCTGTAAAAGTTTTTAAATTTACTGCTTTGAGCCATTTTTTGCTGTAATTTAAGTTTCCACTTATTTAAAAACTTCGCAGTCCCTTTATTAACCCCGCCACTTAAAATCGCTAACGTACCAAACCCTACTACCAAAGCAGATACAGCAATTGTCTTGCCTAGTTTATGATTACTCTCTTTTCGCTGTGTTTCTTCATTATTAAAAGGCGCGTTTATATAATAGCCATTTTTAGGCTGAGAAAAATTACTAAATGCACTCCTTTGAGAAGTATTTGTCGACAATACTTGATTAATCATACGCTACCTATATTTATTAACGCATAAAGCCTCAAAATATTGCCTCTTTTTAAAGATTTATTAACAATTAAAAAGAATTGGAAATCACCTTAGCTACTTCATTTGAAGAGATTTTATCAGATAACAATGAACGGACATTTCCTAATTCTGATATATTATTTTTTCTATATTCAATATCAAACAACAATCTTTCTATTTCATAAGAAATTTTATTAACATTCACATCTCCCTGAATAATTTCTGGAACAATAGATTTATCTGCAATAATATTTGGTAAGGATACACGTTTAATACACCTTACCAATAAATATATAAAATAAAATAGCCAAGGTCCTCTATATGCAATAATCATAGGGGTTTGATACAAACAAGCTTCCAGAGCAACCGTTCCTGATGCTAAAATTAATGCATCAGAAACACTTAATAATGCCTGATTTTCACCTTTAATAACTTTAAAAGGACAATTCTTTAAATACTTATCATACACCTTATCAGAAAGGTTCGGAGCATGAGACAAACAAAATTGCAAATCAGGATGTTTTTTCTGCAAATTTTCTGCCGTTTTAATAAAAACCTGCATTAAATATTTTAATTCAAATTCTCTTGATCCAGGAAAAATAGAAATTAATTTTTTATTTTTGTCAAACCCATGTTTCTCAAAAAAATTCTCTCTATCTGCTTTTGGAGGTAACTGAGAAACTAAAGGGTGACCGCAATAATGAGTTTTTATTCCATAACTTTCATATAAATCTTTTTCAAAAGGGAAAATACATAAAACTTCATCTATGTTTTTCTTAATAGTATTTATACGCCATTTTCTACTTGCCCAAACTTGAGGAGGAATATAATAAAAAACTTTAATTCCTGCTCGCTTTAAAAATTTTGATACACTAAGATTAAAAGCACCATAATCTATTAATAAAACCAAATCAGGTTTATAATCATTTATCAAATAATCAACTAGGCGTTTTCCTAAAGTTATATGATCAATTATAATTTTAGGGCTTAATCCAACTGCTCCCATTTTTTTTTGGTCAGAAAATAACTTTACTCCTGCATTACGCAAATTTTCACCGCCAATCCCCTCAATCTCAATATCTGGATTAGTCACTTTTAATGCTTCCACAACATGAGATGCATGAATATCTCCGGAGTATTCACCTGTTATTATAAAAAGTTTTTTCATCCTACACAGCCATAATTACAATATCATTTTCATCAGCAAATTTAATTACTTTTTCTTGATCTACTATAATTGTTTCATTAGCTTCAACTGCTATTAAATTAGCCTTGTATTTTTTCATTGTTTTCAAAGTTCTTAATCCTATTGCAGGAATATCAAACCTTTTATCCTGAGAAGGTTTTGCAACTTTTACGACAGCAGCTCCACTTTTTGCAAGTTTAGCTCCACGTTTAATACACATATCTGTACCTTCAATTGCTTCTACTGCCATTATCATCTTATCTTTTATTACAACTGATTGGCCAACATCAACTTTACCCATTTCTTTTGCTAACCAAAAACCGTAATTTACATCTTCCATTTGTTCTTCTGTTGGCTTTAATTTTCCTAAAACACCAGATGGAATCATTAAATTTTTAATAAATATTGTTTGATCTAAAACTGTTATTCCTAACTTTTCAAATTCATTGACAATAAGCAACATTACTTTATCATCATTCAATCTCTGTGCGGCTTTTAAAATTTCAATAGCACGCGAATCAAATTTATGAAGCTGTAAAAGAACTCTTTTGTGTACTTTACCTAAAAAAGTTGCTTGTTTAATTTCTTCATCTTTTAATATTTTTTCAATTCTATTTACTTCACCAGGGTGACAAGAATATACTTTTGAACAATATTTTTTTAGTTGTTTAACATTATCATTAGCAAGAGAAATACATACAACTTCAAAACCGTTTTCTTTTGCATGACGAGCCATTTCTACTGGTAATATACCATCTCCAGCTATTAATCCCTGTTTATTTTCTAACATTATTGACATTGACACTTTTTATTTCCTCTTTTACTTAAATCTATTATATCACAACTATTTTTTTAACGAATTAATTTCTTCAACTTCTTTTTGAGTAAATAAAACTGCTCCACCCATCATTTTGGTATTAAATACAACTTGAGCGTATGACTCCGCAAGTTCCAGCTTTAAAAAAGCATCTTTTATAGTTTTATCTCCAACGATAAAACCATGATTTGCCATCAGAACAGCATCATAATCTTTGAAATATTTTGCCGTTTTTTCAACTAAATCCATTGATGAAGGCAAACCATATTCTGCTAAAGGTATCTCTCCAAAATAAAATACATTTTCAGCCATAATAGGTTCATCCAATGGAATATGACAACAAGCAAATGAACTCAAATATGGGGAATGTACATGGATTATATAATTTACATCAGGCCTTTGTTTATAAAATTCAACATGTAACATTTTTTCAGACGAAGGTTTTTTATTTCCTTCAACTAAATTTCCGTTATAATCAATTAAGACCAATTCATCTTCTGATAAATAACCATTTGAAGAACCTGAAGATGTTATTAAAATTTTATCTTCAAATCTTGCAGAAAAATTACCAGAATACCCAGGAGTAAAATTCTTTATACCTGCCAATTTCCCATATTCAATTATTTCAGATTTTATTTTTTTTAATTCACTCATTATATCTGTTCCTTATTCGGATCTTCTATATCGATAACTTCAGCATACATCATTTTCTTTTGAATTTTCTTATCTGATGGATTATTCTCAACATCATATACTTTTAATTCAACATCTTCTTGATTACTTTTAGCTATTCTGTCAGGATTTTTAATTTCCATTCTATCAAATTCTAAAGAAGAACCTTTTGTATCCATAGCCATTACAAATGCAAAATAAGTTTGTCTTCTTACCCAGTCATAACCTATATTAACCTTAAAATCATCAGGTCCTAAAGCTAATATAAATGAATTTTCTTGGAACATTTCACCATTCGGAGAATCTCCTGTTAAAGTCAAAGTTCCAGACCAAGCAACTGTTACATATTTATTTAATCTTAATGCTTCTCTTAAGTATACATTTGCATGCCCATATCTATACATATCATACATTTGCATAGGAGTACCATCTTGGTATGCAGTAGCAAAAAAGCCAATATCCTGCATCCAATATTTATACTGAGTATGAACCCTAGGCCCAATTCTACCAACAAATTGAGTATCACCAGTCCCATATAAAGCTGCGCTACCTTGCATTACAAGAGCTAAGTTTAAGGATCTTAATTTTTCTCTATCCTCATAATTAAATAAAGATTGGGATATCTCTGCCATATACCTTGTTCTTATTGTCCCAACATCTGCAGGTTGAATATTTTCACCGTGACGGTTTATATCATTATTTTGCATATAACCAAAACCGAAACGATGTCTAAAATTCAAATCTAAGCCATCGCCTATTGTAGATGGTATTACCCCCCTATCATGATAAATCAATTCGGCAGTATACTTAGGCATTCTAGGTCCAAACCACCATTCATCCATATATGAATTTGCACCGTATTGCATATACAATCTATCATCAAAAACTTGTTTACCTTTTAATATAAATACATCAGCAGATGAACCATATGCAAAATCAGTATAATTGGTAGCACTACGATATTTTAACATACCACCAAAACCTAGACCGCTTTTATTATTTAAAATTGGCATCACCTTTAATGTAGAACCATTTTGTAATGGAGTATCAAATACAAAACCAGGTCCTAAAAACATTCCTAATTTTCCACGAGATCCAAATTCTGGGTAATTTGCATCAAAAAATTCTCGTTTTTTATTCGTATGAGCTGTAATTGATGGAATTGTAAATAATTTTGTGTCACCATAATTAATCTGAGCTTTCTTTAAAGTTATTACATCATGATCTCGTTTAGCATTAAAAATAACATCCTTTGCTTTTATATTAATTGCAGTATTTCCAACTTCATCTGTTATTGAAGATCTTTCTTCATCATCAATAATCATTCTGTTGAATTGATTACCGCCAATCATTTTTGTATGGAAATCTAAAATATAAGACTCTTCTGATGACATTTTTCCATTATGCAAAATAATTTTATCATCTTCCATTTCAGACTTTCTTGCTCTAACAGTCAACATTGAAGCTTTTGTTTCAATGTTATCCATAAAAGCATTTTCTTCATTAAGGTTAATTTGCAAATAATCACCAAATACACTGTGACCATCTCTTATAACTTCAACTTTACCATATGCTTTTAAAACATTTGAAACATTATTGTATACTAATTTATCAGCTTTTATTGTAACATTTTGCGGAGGGAAAAATAATACAGGAGAACCTGTCGCTATAATATCCATTGTTTTGTCATCATAGTCAATATTATCAGCATCTAAAGTTACATCATTAGAAGTTACATGCTCTTTTACTCCACCTTCTAGCTCTAAAGTTTTTTCAGAATCAACTTCCGCCTTATTTTCTTTTTTCCCTTTAGCATCAACTTTAGATGAAGATTCTGATGTTTCTTCTTTTTTGTAATTTATATTTAATTCTTTATTTAACTCTTCAAGTTCTTTAGCTTCCATTTCAGCTTGGCGCTGCTTTTCTTGCTCTATCAATTCTAGAGTTTTTTTATAATCCTTTTCTCTTATCTTATTTGTAAGTTTTATTCGAACCTTTTTAAAAACAGGCATACCCTTACAAGGGGGCATTGTACTACCTTCTATGCGCTCAACTTTAGGCATTGGAGCTGATATTGGAGATTCATAAAAGCTATCATTAAAAACTTCTTCTAAATCTTCAGGACTTTTAATCAACTCCGCAGATAATACTGCTTGAGAAGTTAAAGATAAAATTAATGCTGTAATTAAAAAACTCTTTTTCACTTCTTACCTTTTCACTTAAATATAATTCAACGGATTATTTGGTTTTCCATTAATTCGAACTTCAAAGTGAACATGCGGACCAGTACTATAGCCAGTAGTACCTTCATATCCAACAACTTCACCTTTTTTTACAAACTGACCTTGTCCAACTCTTATAGATGACATATGCGCATATAGTGTTGTAGTAGGTTTACCATTTATTACACCGTGGTCTAAAATAACAACTTTACCATAGCCACCATACCAACCGGAATAAATAACTTTTCCGGAATTAGAAGCTCTTATACTACCTCTATTAGGGCCTGCAATATCAACTCCTGAGTGGAAAGTTCGACTATTAAAAATAGGATGTGTTCTCCAACCAAATGGAGATGTAATTCTACCGCTTATTGGTCTCATAAATCCTGCAGATGTAACCCTAACAGTTGATCCACCTCTATTTCTTGCAATCATACTTTGAATACTTGCAGATTGCCTTGCCAACTCTCTTTCTGCTCGTTCATATGTTTTTCTATCAGTTTTGTATTTATTAATCATACTCTGATTTTGAGCAATTGCATATTTTATATTTTTTTGTTGAGAATTAATTTCTTGAATTGATTGAGCAAGAGCTATTTTTTTAGCTTCTATATTTTTCTTCATCATTGCTATTTTTTGAGATTTTGCTCTTACTGCTAAAATTCTTGCATAATCTTTTTTCAAAACTATTTTCTCAAAATAAACAACATCTAATAACGAGTTCAAATCTTTAGCTGTCAAAATCAACTGAAACATACCTGTTCTTTGATTTTTATAAACTTGTCTAATCCTTTTTCTCATATCTACATTAGCTTTATTAAATTCAGCAACAGATGCAGTTAAATCTTTTTCCATTTGAGCTAATTGAGCTTCTAAATTTGAATATTGATTTTTAGAATACTGCAAAGAATTTGAAGCTTGTTCCAATTTTTGTTGGTTTTTATAAAGTTTATTTTTTTCTAAATGTTCTAAAACTTTTAATCTTTTAATTTTTTCATGAGTAACTCTTTGTTTATGTTGAATGGTTTTAAGCTGATTTGCATCAGCAAGCAAGCCTATATTACCTATAAGCATTACTAAAAATATTATAAATCCTTTTTTGATATTTTTTATTATATTCATACCTATTTAACCATAAGAGGCAAAATCATTAAACCAACTGTCCAAGCAATAAAAGTAATTCCAATTATTGCAACTATTGCTCTCTGGTGTTTTCTGAAAAATTCCATCCGATTCCCCTTATCTTACTATTATAATAATAGTGTACTATAAAAATATTTGATTTGCAAAATTTTAAGAAATCTATTAATATAGCTTTATGGAATTCATAACAGAAATTGCAGATAAAAAAACTATTCAGAAACAAGATATCGGGATTAATCCGTTTCTTATTGAAAATAGCATTAATCAAATTGAAAAGATTGTTGACTTTTTTAAATCTGATAAACATCTGCTTTTAGTTAACGGTTTTATGGGAACCGGGAAAATTTATGTAATAAATCAAGCTCTATCTTTTTTAAATGAAGAAGTAATAAAATTAAAGTATAACTGTTTTGAGACAACTATTCTTGATGATATTTTACTGGAATTCTTTGATAATTTTAAAAAATTAACAGCTCAAAACATTATCCAAGTTCCTAAAGCCAGAACAGAAAACTTCACACAAAAAATTAATGCATATTTTGATTCGATTGAAAAACCAATCGTAATAGTTATCAATTCTTTTGAACAAGTCCTAAGAGATAACAAACAAGAAATTTTAAACTTCCTATCACATATCTCTAAAAATAATAAAATAAAAATTGTATTAATCGCCAGAAAATTTGATTATACAGACTTTACAACAGACTATGAAAGAGTTGCTATAAATGCGTTAGATAAAAGTATATTTGAAAAATACCTGAGATCTGAAGATATTAAACAGATTGGACCACTATCAGATGAATTGTATAAATATTCAAGAGGCTATTATTTCTATACAACTCTTTCAATAAAAATCATGCAAATCAGAAAACTTAGCCTGACTGATTTCTTATCAGGTTATACAAAAAGTTTTCTCTCTTTTAACGATTTTATATTAAGGGAAGCATTGTCTTTAGTAGATCCAGTAAGTGGGCATCTAGTTAGGTTTCTAACAATAATGCGCCACCCTGTAAATATTAATCTGCTTAAAAATTTGAATTTGTATAATGCTGATAAAATAGCATTTCTTATAGATAATCTTGTACTTACTAGAGAAGGTTCAATGATATATCTGCAAGACTATTATAAAACAATTGCTGAAAACTCTATTGCTGAAAATATTTTAGTTAAGATACATAAAAGCTGTGTGGAATTATATAACACACAACTTCCGCTAAAACCGCTTGAAAGAGATTTGCTAATCTCCAGACAGACTATGCGAAAAGAAATTGAATATCATGAATTGTTTATACCTAAAAAACCTATTTTACCTCAAAAAACAATTCAAGAAATTCAAACTAACCAAATAATAAAACCACAAATACCCAAACCAATACCACAAACTAAACAACAAAAAGATGAAAAAATTAAAAATATTTCATTTGTCTTTGATTCTGAAGAAAATGAAATTGAAATTATGAATAAAATAGCAAATTCTATAAATAAATTTGTGGATATTTCCGATCAAAATAACAAAACTATTGAAGAAATAAAAAATCTTTCACTTGTTAATTTGATTAATTTAGCAAGACAAGAAGAACAAAATTTCAACTACAAAAAAGTTATAATGATTTATCAAAAAGCACTCACAATGAATAACGACGATGATTATTATACTTTTTTACCTAAAATTTATACTAAATTAGCACAAAATTTTAATAAACTCTCTGACTGGTTCAATGCTCTCAAATACTTCGAATTAGCAGTTGAATTCTATGTTTCAACAGGAGATTCTGAAAAAATAAATGAATGCAAATATGAAATAGCAAACATTTACTATATTACTTTCAAACGAGACAGAGCAGAAAAAATCCTTAAAGAAATATTATCTGAAGATATTTCTCCAAACTTGAAAGCAAAGTCAGAACTTTTATTAGCTAGTATTACAGGCAAAAGTATTAAAAATACACTTCCGCAATCTACAGCAGGAATTGAAAAAAATGTTCTTGCAGAATTATATTTTAAATACGCTCTAAACTGTGATGAAGAAGGCGATATTGAAAATGCAGTTAAATATTACAAAAAATGTGTGGAAACATCTCAAGATCCAACGATTAACGCTTATTTATCATCATCTTTAACCAATCTTGCAACAATTTTTGATGAAAATGGAAAAACAGATTTATCAATAAAATACTTGCAAGAAAGTCTGAGACTTGATGAATCTACAAAAAATTATAACGGAATATATATTTCAACAATGAAACTTGCAGAAATTAATTCATTGAGAAATCCTGACAAGAGTTACGAATATCTAAAAAAAGCCAAAGCTTGTGCCATTGAATTAAATGAACCATTTTATATAACATCTTCTGATGTAGCACTAGGTGATTACTATTACAATAAAAAAGACTATATTAATGCTCTTAAACATTATAAAAATGCTCACGCTCTTGCATTAAATAATTTTTCAAAAGAAAATATAACTAAAATTGAAATGCGTATAAATGACATAAAGAAATTAGGAATACAATGAAAGAAAAAGAATTTTTTAATGAATACATAAAAGCTTTTTTAAACCAAAATGCAAAGTTAAATTTAATATCAAAAAATGATGAAAAATTTTTATGGGAAAAACACATATTTGACAGTCTTTCAATTGAAAAATTCTTTGAAAAGTACAACACTATTAATACAAAAACATTATTAGATATAGGTACAGGCGGAGGTTTTCCATCTGTTCCTATAGCTTTAGCATACCCGAATATTGAAGTATATGGATTAGACAGTATCAGAAAAAAAATTAATGCAATTGAAAATATTAAGTCTGAACTTAATATCCAAAATCTTAATACTATTTGCGACAGAGCTGAAAATATTAAAGATAAATTTGATATTATAACCTCAAGAGCCGTAGCCCCGCTAAAAGTAATCACAAGTTACGCAATGCCTCTTTTAAACAAAAACGGATATTTCATTGCATACAAATCAATCCGTACAGATGAAGAGATAAAAGAAGCTCAATCGATTTTGAAAAAATTCAACTCAAAAGTAATTGATATAATAAAATATGACTTACCCCTTGAAGAAAACCATACAAGGAATCTTATAATAATAAGAAGAGTTGAATACTAATAAAACACTTAAAATGATTATAATAAACAACTCTATACAATTAAAAAATTTTGGGAAATACAAACTGGTAACTTCCCTTAATACATTTGATAATAAACACGAGCCAATATTTGTTTCTACTATTAAAGAAAATAATAAATTCAAAACAATTTTAATCAATAACAAAAATAATCTTGTTGGCATAAACAGTTTCAAAATACAAGGAAACACTTTCAATGGCTGTAATATGAACGCACTTCTAAATAATAATAAGCATACAGGCTTAGGAGAAATAATGCGTCTTATTAGTATTATTGATATGATAGAAAATAATCTGCAAAAAATTCAAATATTTTCTCTTTCTAAAGCAACTCCCTTTCATTTAAAATACAAATTTAAACCAATAAATTATCAAACTGAAAAATTAAATTTCAATAAAGATTTACCTATGGAGTTAACTATTCAAGATATCAAGGCTAATAAAACCTTCTTTAATACTCTATTTGCAAAACATAAAATAAATTATAGAATATAATAAAAAAAACCACTCATTTCTGAGTGGGTCGTTTTCTGCATCCTAATGGTCTCTTTTAGTGTTTATTATTTAGGAGTTTATATGTTTTTGGGGTTAATGAATCTATTTATATTTAGTGTTTCGACTACACTTAAATCTTATGTAATTATTATTACATATAAGATTTTAAATGTCAATAGAATGGATTAATAAATTTTTTCGAATTCTGAAAATGCCCATATAGTGTAGAATTTACACTTTACAAAACTTAATATTATGTTAGTTTTTTATTTTATCTGGGTATAAATAATGCGCTAAGATATGTTAATAAATATTAAGGGATATTGAAACAATAAAGCAATTTTTTATAAATTATATACTTTATATATATAACATATCTAATAGGAAATAAATCATGACAGCAATAGGCAAAGTAGATGCAGTATACCGTGAAAAAACATTTCCGGTAGAAGCAGTAAAATTATATACTGACATTAGTCGACATTCTGTAAACTCAGTTGGCGGTGAAAATCCATTTGCAAACACAAGAAGTATGGGATTATGGCAACAACCAACAGCTGGGTACGTTGGTCAGGTTAACGGAGAACCACCTACAGAATATACTTATAAAAACGGCTTTTGTGAAGAAGTAACAAGAACACTAAATCTATTTGCTTAACAAATATGAGGTAAAAAATGGCTGCAGGTGACGAATTAAAAATAGGAAAAATAGCAGCAAACACTGATTCATATGGAATGGGTATGGATGGCTCAGGAATTGGAAGCAGTCCTATTACCATGCCAAATACCGACTATAATAGTTTCAGGACTAATAAAACCAATAATAACATTGGTTTCCTTGGACTTACAGCTCAAAGAACAACCGTCCCAATTAGCAGTCAACTAGATGCTCAATTTGGGAATATGGTAGGATTAGGGCAAAATATATTTAGCCCAGAAGTTGGAAACAAATTACATCTTATTTCATAAAAAAGACGATACTTAAATCAAGCATCGTCTTTTTTTTTTACTAATTTTTCAAACAACTATACAGCAGCTTTTGATTTAGATTTTTCAATACAATCAATTAATGTTGATGCTACTGTTCTTTGTTCTTCTTCAGTTAATTCAGGGAACATAGGCAAAGATATTACCATTTCTGTATTCTTTTCAGATACTGGTAATGAACCTTTTCCTACTCCTAAATATTCATGAACTTTTTGTAGGTGTAAAGGAATAGGATAATAAAGCATTGCACCAATTCCTCTTTCCTGAAGCATTTTGTGAACTTCATCTCTGTTAGGAATTTTTACTGTGTATTGGTGATATACACAATAAGTTCCATCTAATTCCTTAGGAGTTTGAATATCATCACAATCTTTAAATAATTCATTATAATAATAAGCGTGTTTACGTCTAGCTTCATTCCAATCTTTTACATGAGGTAATTTTACACGTAAAATTGCTGCTTGAATTTCATCAAGACGACTATTTACACCAATTTCATCATGGTGATAACGAACAGCACCACCATGGTTTCTTAAAGCGACAGCTCTATCTCTTAAATTTTCATTACTAGTCATTAATAGACCACCGTCACCCATTCCACCTAAATTTTTAGTAGGATAAAAACTTAAGCAGCCAAAGTCACCGAATGTACCAACCATTTTGCCTTTATATAAAGCACCAATAGCTTGACAACAATCTTCAATTACGTGTAAATTATGTTTTTTAGCAACTGCCATAATAGTATCCATATCACAAGGTTGACCATATAAGTGAACAGGAATAATTGCTTTTGTTCTTGGAGTAATAGCAGCTTCTAATTTTGAAGCATCTAAGTTAAATGTGTCTTTATCAATATCAACGAAAACAGGTTTTGCGCCAACAATACCAATAGCTTCTGTAGTAGCTACGAAAGTAAATGCAACAGTAATTACTTCATCCCCTGCTCCTATATCTAAAGCACGCAAAGCAATATGTAAAGCATCAGTACCTGAATTTAAGCCTACAGTATATTTGCAACCGATAAAATCAGCCATTTCTTGTTCAAAAGCTTTACAATTTTGTCCTAAAATATAAGAACCAGAACGTAAAACCTCACAAACAGCTTTTTCAATTTCAGAACCAATAGTAGCATATTGGCGTTTTGAATCTAAAATAGGTATCATATTTCTCTCCTTTTTTTGCCATTATTTATAGCCTATAGTATTAGTTTACCACAGTATTTCCATGCCTTTATATAAGCTTAATAATATATATATTAAACTCTAAACTGTCTCTTTATCAAAAATCAAAGTTCTCGCAACTGCAACCATTGTCCAAAAAACAAACTGTATTTGTGGTCTAAAAAATACTGTATCTACCATACCATGAATGCATACTGCAACAATTGAAATTACTGCAGAAGATACAATTATAACGGATTTTGCTTCAGTTGACTTTAATATAAAATTAACTGCATTCTTTACTAAAGTTATTAAAAAACCAACAAAAGCAATCAATGCAAAAATACCACTTTCTACTGCTATTTCTAAAAATATATTGTAAGCACTTAATGCATCAAAACCTGTTTTCATATACAAACCATATATTTCTCTAAAGTTTTGATTTCCAACTCCAATACCTAATAACCAGTTATCTTTAAACATTTCAATTGAAGAATGGTAAACATTAAATCTGAATGAATTTGAAGAATCCTGACGCATCGCAAATATAGAAAGAACCCTTGCTCGCAAAGATGTAACTAACAACATTGCAGATGTTGCAATTGCGACTACACCACCAACAATTGATAAATATATTTGTTTGTAATTATTCCATAAATATTTAGCTGATACTCCGAACATACAAGCAAAAATAACCATCATACCAATATATGAACCACGGCATCCAGTTAAGAACAATGTCATAGTTGAAAATAATGCTAAAATTAATCCAACTATTGAATATTTATATTTTTTATCTGCAAATAAATATCCTGCTAAACCGTATAAAGTAGGGATTCCTGCAACAAAATATCCACCTAATAAATTTGGATTATAAGGTTTTAACGTTCCATATACACGAGTCATAACCTCTTCAGGATTTAACCCGGAAACATCTTGCCAACCAGATATTTCTTCTACATGAGAGAAGTTTTGTAAAAAACCTACAACAGCTTCAAAACTTACACAAATACCAATTGTAGCTAAAATGTATGGAATTTTATTTTTATTATTTTTAAGATACTGAACTAATGAAAAATAAAAAGCTAAATATGTAAAAGTTTTAAAAAAGCCCTTTAAACTTAAATGAAATAAAGTTGAACCAGCTAAACTTACTATAACAATCATAAAATAAGCTAAAAGCCACAATTCAAAATTTTTGCAATCTAATTTTTCACTAGGTTTAGTCAATATTTTTACAAAAGTAAGAAATACAGCAATTAAAGCTATAAAACCTATTACATCAGATGACATTACAGTTGACGATAAAAAAACTGCAATTATAGATAAAAATATAAGATTATCTATCTTCTGTAAAAATAAACTATTATTATACAAATATTCAAATTTTGATTGAGTAAATTTTAATATATTATTAAACATTGTCATTAGCATCTATAGAATTATGATATTCATCATCATCAGTAACAGGCATAATCTTTAAATCAGATACTGTGCCATTAAATTTATAATCTTTTCCTTCTAAAGTAATTGGCAAGCCCATTTTTATTTTATTACCACCAACAACTGCACCATCTTTAGTTATTTTTGCAACATCTGATAATGTAACAACTAAATCATATACATTTGCTTGAGAAGGATCTTCTACAACTACAACTTTTTTACTGTTTAAAATAGGCAAAACAATCTTTTTTCTATCAGCTTTTACATCAACAATATCTAAATCAGAATAAGGAACATTTCTAATACTGATAAAAGTTTTTTCATGTGAACGTAAAGGAATACCATCACCAGTTAATGTAACACCTCTTATATATACCTGAAAAGATATTTTTGAAGTTGCCTCAATTTGTTTTGCGGCTGTTTGTCTAAAATTTTTATATGTAAAAAATCCGACAAGCAACGCAATAATTACACCAGCTACAATAATTATGTCAACCGGTTTAAAATTTTTTAAACTATCTGTTAATTTTTCCATAAAAGTTCTCTCCATAATATTAAAACTTTAAATGTTATTATAATTTATCCACAGCATTTAAAATTTCTTCAATAGTGGTTGTTGCACAACCAAATTGTTTTACGACAATACTAGCAGCTATATTACCAATAATAGCAGCATAACAAGGATTAGCGCCAGCTGCCAAAGCTAAAGTATAAACAGCAGTAACTGTATCTCCAGCACCAGTTACATCAAAGACTTCTGACTTATTAAATACCGGAATTTTTGTATAATTATCATGACCACTTACCACAAACATTCCATCAGCACCACAAGTAATTAAAACAGATTTTGCATTTGTTTCATTCAAAAGTTTATCACCTGCTCGTTTTAAATCATCTTCTGATTCTATAGTAAATCCTACAGACTTTTGCGTATCAGGAAGGTTTGGAGTCATTGATGTAACATTTTTATATACACTCAAATCTTTTTGAGCATCTACTACAATAATTTTATTATAATGATTTGCTAATCTTATAGTTTCTTGAATAATTTTAGGTGTTAAAGTTCCAATATGATAATTTGATAAAATTATTGCATCAAACTCTGGAACAGCTCTTTCTATTTGTTTTAAAACTTCTTCTTCAATTTCTGGACTAAGTAACTCATTAGTTTGTCTGTCAATTCTTACAATTTGCTGAGTTATAGAAGTTGTAATAGAGCCAGATATTCTTGTTTTTGTAGTTGTTTTACGGCTAGGATCAACAACTAACAAACCACAATTAACATTAGCCTTTTCAAAAGTTTCTCGTAATTGTCCAGCTTGAAAATCGTCTCCACAAACTCCAATTACACTAACTTTTCCGTTATTTAAAGTTGATACGTTATGAGCTGCATTTGAAGCTGCGCCTAAAATCAACTTCGTATCAGAATGCAATAATATTAAAACAGGAGCTTCTCTGGAAATTCTTTCGGCATCACCGTAAACCATCTCATCTATAGCTAAATCGCCAATAACTAAAACTTTTGGTTCACTTAATTTATTAATATATGAAATCAGCTCTTCTTTATTAATATTCATATAACATCCTCTTTTCAAAAAAATAGTAGCATAAAAAAATTTTTTAGCAAAACTCTTGTTATGTAAAAATTTTTAACATACAATAGCAAAAAAAATTTTTTTTATATTTTATTAAAAACATACAAGAAAGGCCAAAATACATGATTACCTCAATAAGAAGCATTACATTTTCTCAAAATAGAAATAAGATAGATAATCAAAAACAAAAAAATTATTTATCTAATTTATATAATACGCCTTGCGATAGCGTATCTTTTTCTGGGAAACAAATTACATCAAAATTATCTAAAGAAAGTGTTGATCTAGTTCAAAATTTTGCAAAAAAATTAAAATTAAACAAAGTCTACAAATTTGATAATCCAAACGTTGAAAGATTTCAAATGACTTCTATTGCAACTCCACAAGAACCAACATCAAGAACACTTATATTGCAATATTCAGGATATTCTAAAGAAAACATGACAAAACATGTAATGTGCCTTATCAAAGATACAGGTGAAATTATCGAAAATGGAATTCCTGTAAAAAACCCAAAAGAAATTGAAATCTATGAGCAAGTATTAACTGCAATTATAAATCACGCATCTAAAGAATTAAAAGTAAAATTAAACTAAATATGTCTTGATGTCGGATTCAAAATCATCTCTGCCAACTTCTCAGCACCTTCAAAGTTTCTTGCAGATATGATTTTAGCAGCAGTTTCTCTATCATAATCAACAAATCTGTGTTCAATAGAAAAGCCTCCGTCTTGAAAATTTGCAATTACATAACAAGATTTAGGTTCACTTGTCATTGGGCGACCAACACTACCGACATTCACAACTGTTTGTTTGCTATTTGTCTGGTAGCCTGCTGGAACATGAGTATGTCCGCAAAAAATTAAATCAGCATTAGTGTTTATTAACATATCTTCAATATCCTTTAAAGGCATATTAGGTAAGATATCTTCATTATTACGTCTTGGAGAACCATGAACTAAAAGAACTTTCACGCCATCAATAACAATTTCTTTTTGAGGCGGCAAATTTCTTAAATATTCTTTTTTATCATCTTCAATAAACAAAACATCATCGGCTAAAGCATTCGCCATAACAGGAAAGCCTTTTTTGACATCTTCAAAAATTTTAGGAGAAAAATCTGAAATTAATTTATCAGTGTTTCCTTGAATAACTTCCCAATTATCTTGGGATCTTACATAATCAATTACCATTCGAGGCTGGGGACCAGCCATAGCAAGGTCACCCAAACACAAAACTTTTTCACAATTATTAGATTTTAAATCTTCAACAACACTTTCTAATGCTTGAAAATTTCCATGGATATCAGACAAAACTGCAACTTTCATTTTTCTCTCCTTTTTATTTGTGATACTATAATAATATGATAAAAAGAAGAAAATCAAAACAATTTAATATCGGAAATGTAAAAATTGGCGGAGACGCACCAATTAGTGTTCAATCAATGTGCAATACAGATACAAGAGATGTGCAAACAACTCTTAGCCAAATTAATGAAATGGCTGATAAAGGTTGTGAACTTGTCAGATTGGCTGTACTAAATCAAGATGCAGCTAATGCAATCAAAGAAATTGTAAAAAAATCTCCAATACCTGTAATCGCAGATATACATTTTGATTATAAATTAGCAATTCAATGTATTAATAACGGAATACATGCTCTTAGATTAAATCCTGGGAATATTGGAAAAAAAGAAAATGTAGAAAAAGTTGTAAAACTTGCAAAACAACAACAAATTCCAATAAGGATAGGAGTAAATGCAGGCTCTTTAGAAAAAGAGTTACAAAATATGGATATCCCACTATCTGAAAAAATGGTAATTAGTGCACTTGGTCATATTAAAATTCTAGAAGATTTAGATTTCGACTTAATTAAAGTATCTTTAAAATCATCAGATGTACTAACAACAATTGAAGCATATAGAATGATTGCAGAAAAAATTCCTTATCCGTTACATCTTGGAGTAACTGAAGCTGGAACTATGCGAGGCGGACTTATTAAATCTTCAGTAGGGCTAGGCACATTATTAGCAGAAGGAATTGGGGATACTATTAGGGTTTCTCTTACTGAAAATCCTGTAGAAGAAGTTAGTGCTGGATTTGATATATTAAAAAGTTTGGGACTTAGAGAAAGAGGAGTAAACTTCATATCTTGTCCGACTTGTGGAAGAACTCAAATTGATTTAATAGGACTTGCAAAAAAAGTTGAAGAAAAATTTAAAAATCTTGATAAACCGATTACAATTGCAACAATGGGGTGTGCGGTAAATGGTCCAGGAGAGGCGAAACATGCGGATTTTGGGATTGCTGGCGGCGTAAAAGAAGGAATAATCTTTAAAAAAGGTGAAATAATTGCAAAAGTACCGGAAGATCAACTTCTTCAAAAATTAGAAGAGATTATAATAAAATCATCCAAATAATATATGGAAGATTTTATGTAAAGAAATTATAATATTTTTGTAACTACTAGTAAAAAAATATATAATTATATAATAGAGGTGGAAATGAAAAAAAGACTTTTAATTTTAACTTTAACAGCATTATGTGTATTACCTGCATATGCAGAATTAACTGTAAAAGATACAACTAGCACTGAATTCATGAAAAATCAAGGATATTCATCTGCTTTAGTTCAAACAACACAAAAATCAATTGCAAGAGCTAATGGAGAACCATTAACAGAACCTGTTGAAAAAGAATACTATAATCAACCGGTAATTAAAGCTGTAAGAAGATTTTTTATGTATATTGATCCATCATACGATGATCACTCATTTGTAAATGATCATGACATAAAAACATCACCTAGTTATGAAGATCTATAAACATATAAAATTATTTCCACTTCTTTTTTTATTAATGCTATTAACATTGAATTCAAATATTTCTATAGCTGCAGTATCTGGACGCTTGGAATATAATTCTGTATTATTTGATTATTCAAAATTAAATTTTAGCTCTATCAAAAAAGAAGCAGATAAAAATTTTGATTTATATCTGCAAACAAAAAATAGAACAGATAAAAAGAAATTCTTAAATTTAGCAACAAGCAAATATTATATCCTAACAAAGATTGATTACACAAGGATTGAACCATATATTCAACTTGGAAGAATATATGATTATACAGATCACCCAAGATTAGCTAAAGAATATTTTTCAAAAGCTATAAATATTGAACCCGACAATCCTTCTGCAAATTTCTACTTTGGAGAATTTTATTATACAAGACGAGATTACAACAGAGCTTTAAAATATTATAGAATTGCTTATAATAATGGATACAGTAATAAATATGATATAAATATTAGACTTGCAACAATCAATGAAAAACTAGCTGATTTAATAAATGCAAAAAAATTCTACGAGATATCGTATTCAATAAAACCAGACAATAAAATTCAAGAAAAAATACAACTCTTAAATGAGCTAAATTATGATAAATCAGAATATTATCATATTATCAGGGAGTAAAAGCAGACAATGAAAATAAAAAATACCTTAATTATACTTTTATTATTTTTACTAACAACATCATTTGCAAAAGCTGAAGATATAGATCAATCTTTAACAGCTAAAATAAGTCCTCAAACAGGACCTCAGCAGTCTGTTAATCAAACACAACAAACAAACCTTGATAATTCATATCTTGGAAGTATATATGATGATACATTAGCTCCGGTTTTCAAACCTTATGAAGCTGGAAAGAATGAAGTAGTATTTAGCTATACAAAAAACTTAATTAATGCAATTGATCCTACTGCTTATACTAATAAAACAGGAAGCTATCTTCCTGGAGCAAGAGGGATAAATCAATTAGTTATTTACACTCCCAACTATGGTCCTAGAACAAACACAAATGAATTTGGTGCCGAAGCTATAGTAGAAGGTAACACAGTAACAGAATTATCCGGAGCTGATTCCTTAATTCCTCCAAATGGTATTGTAATAAGCGGACATGGTCGAGCTAAAACTTGGATGAATTCAAGTATTAAAATTGGAACAAAAATCTATATTGATAGAGCTTCTAATTTAATATACACATATACAACATCTGAAAGTTATATTTTTGAATCAGAGAAAAAAATAAGTGAAGCAGAACAAATGCTTCAATATTACCGTTCATTAAGTCCTGATTACAATTGGAGAATACCAACAAGTTATATTAACGATGCAAAAGATTATCTAAAAAAAGCAAGAAAAAACCCTGATGAAGTAAAAAAATATTCACAACTTGCAATAGAAGCATCAAATGATGCATTAAAAAGCGTTGTTCCATATAAAAATGGAGAATTAAAAGGAGTCTGGATTAGACCAACAGAAACCTCTGAAGAAGAAATTGAAAAAACACTTAATAGATTAAAACATGCAGGAATCGATAATATATTTTTAGAAACATATTTTCATGGTAAAACAATATTCCCAAGCAAAACAATGGAAGCATACGGTTTTACCCCTCAATATGAAAAATTTGTAGGTATAGATCCTCTTGAAATTTGGATTAGAGAAGCACATAAAAGAAACATAAAAGTTCATACATGGTTTGAAACTTTTTATGTAGGACCTCAAAATCCAAAAGACAACCCAAAAAGTATTTTGGCAATGAACCCATCTTGGGGTAATAAAATAAAAAAAGATATTGATTCTGTGGACCCATCAAAATCAACATCAGAACATAACGGTTATTTCCTTGACCCTGCAAATCCTTATGTTCAAGACTTTGTTGTAAAATTAGCAGATGAAATTATTACCAGATACAAACCGGATGGCATCAACCTTGATTACATCAGATACCCAAATTGTGTATCATTAAATGAAAACTCAAATTGGGGATATACCGATTATGCTAGAAATGATTTCCAAACAATCTATGGTGTAGACCCTGCAGATATTCTAAAAACAGATCCACTTTGGCTGGAATGGAATAATTACAGAAGAGAACAAGTTACAAATGTTGTAAAAAAAATCGGAGAAATGGGTAAAAAATCAAACACATATATCAGTGCAGTAATTTTCCCAGACAGATTAGCAGCTCTTGATCATAAACAACAAGACTGGAGAACTTGGACTACAAGAGGTTATATAAACGGTCTTACTCCACTATTCTTAACTTGTGACTCTAAAACAGCAAATAAAATGATGTCAGACGTAATTAACGCTAAATCTGGAAACACCGATTTTTATGCAGGTCTTTTTGTAACTTTTATGGGCGGTACTGATGAAGATTTAATCAGACTAATTCATGAAGCTCGAAAAGTAAACGCTAAAGGTGTTATACTATTTGATTACGCTCATTTGAATAATAAATATATTAATACCCTATCGAAGAGTGTATTTGCACAACGTTCACCAATAAGAAAACCATTATACCAACCGGAACAACAAAAACAACTTCAAAAACAAGATACTAAAGGCTGGTGGATTTTCAAAAAAGAATCATAATAATTTAAAGTTATATTTATAATATAATTTTAAATATGATTAGGAATGCTGTTGCTAATACAATGCAGAATAAAAATACTGTAATGTTTATTACTGCAATAATATTTATGATTGGAATTCTTGCTTATTTCAACGATATTGCAATTATTTCAGCTTTTTTATTAACAATTCTTGCTGTATTTTTAATCATAAAAAATTATATTCCAACTAAGTACATAATCTTTTGGATAGTTATATTCTATTTCGGCTTTTTCAATGCATATTTTAGAACAACAAATTCAGATGACTTAGTGCAGTTTGCAAGACAAAATGTAACTATCCAAGGTCAAATAACATCAATACCTAATAGCGACGGAAAAGGAAAAACGAAATTTTTCTTTAAAGCTGATACTCTTAACGGAGAAAATATTAAAGGCAAAACATTAATTACATATACAGGGAATAAAGAATTAAAAATCGGAAATTATTATCAGACTAAAGGCAAATTAAGAACACCTTTCAAAGCAAGCAATCCATCACAATTTAACTATGGCAAATACCTTAGAAATTTCAACACATACACAGTATTTTACACAGATGAAATAACTCCTGCAGCAAAAACTCCGACGGTAAAATGGAAATTCTTACAAAACTTAAACAACTTAAGAGATAAAATCATAAATGTACATAGCAAATATTTAAAATCCCCAAACCTTGAAATTTTAGGTGGTATTGTTTTTGGAGATGATGCTATTGCACCACCTGATTACATAAAAGCATCCTTTATAAATTCAGGACTTTTACATATTTTAGCGGCATCAGGTATGAACGTTGCATTTATATACGGTTTTTGGGTGTTTTTTATGCGGCGTATAAGAGCTCCATTTAAAATTACGGTTTTATCTGGAATGGTATTAGTTATATTTTATACAATGATGACCGGTATGGGAGCATCTGTATTAAGAGCTGCTTTAATGCTTTTATTAATTCTTGCAGGAAAATTAATTGATAGAGATGCTCACACAATATCCCTTTTATCTTTTGTAGCAACTATACTTTTAATATACAATCCTGCTTATATAAACGATGTTGGATTTCAATTATCATTTATTGTGACATTCGGGCTTCTCACAACTGCAAATATAATTTTTGACAAATATAAAGATTCAAAAATTCCAGACTTTTTAATCGGAGCTCTTTTAATTCCTGTAGTTGCACAAATTTGGGTAGCACCAATACAAATGTTCTATTTTAACACATTTAGCACATATTCAATATTTGCAAATATATTGAGTATGCCATTTTTAAGCGTAATAAGCTTTGGCGGTTTTGTAAGTTCTATCATAGCAATGTTTGCACCATTCACAGATAAAATATGTATGCTATTTGATTTGATACTAAATTATGTATTGAATATCTTAGTCTTTATCTCAAACTTTTTTGCACAACTACCGCATTCATTATGCACAACAAGACACCCAAGTATTATTCAAATATTCATTTATTACGGAATAATTCTATCTATCACACTTGGAATAAAAACAGGATTTAATAAAAAACTTAAAATATTTTGTCTATCTTTGCTAACCTTATTATTAATTTCATTTATACAAATTCCATCAAACAATTTAGAAGTAATTGTATTTGATGTTCAAAATGCAGATTGTTTCTTAATAAAAACACCAGAAAATAAATATTTTATAATCGATACAGGCAAATCAGGGTACAAAGGCAGCAAAGCCCAAGCAAATTCAATCATTATAAAATATTTAAAAGACAGAGGAATAAAAAATATTGAAGCCCTGATTATAACTCACTTTGACAACGATCATTCAGGCGGTGCTGTCGATATAATGAAAAACTTAAAAGTTAAACAAGTATATATAAATTCTTACAATGACAAGTCTACAACTTCAAAAATAATTTATGATGCTTTAGAAAAAAATCAAATTCCAAACAAAATACCTTCAAATAATTCATCAATATATATAGAAAACAACTTAAATATCCAAACTTATCATGCAAAAACCGATAAAGAAAATGATAACTCTATAATTACACTACTTAGTTATAAAAATTTTGACATGTTATTTATGGGAGATGCAGGAACAAAAGCTTTTGATCAATTAAAATCTGATATTCCAACAAATATTGAAGTTCTAAAAGTAGGACATCACGGAAGTTTAAATACAGTAAATAAAGAAATGCTTGAGCATATAAAACCTGAAACTTCAATAATTTCTACAGGAATAAATTCGTTCGGACATCCATATAAAGGTACACTTGATACTTTGAGAGAAACAAACATTTATAGAACTGACAGACATAACTCCATTAAAATAAAAACAAATGGAGATGAATATTCAATTTATACATTTAATCCTAAAAAGAAAAAATATATAAAAACTCAACAATCGAAAACATACTAATTAAACTAAAGACATTTTATCTTCAAGAGCAGTCTCAATTTCATCAATAATTAAAGTTGCAGCAGCAATTCTATCATCAGCAGATGTAATAGGACGACCTACAACCATATAATCAACTCCGGATAAAATAGCATCTCTAGGAGTATCAACCCTAACTTGATCATTAACGGAAGACCAGGTAGGACGGGTTGCCGGACATAAAATTATAAAATCATCACCTATTTCTTTACGAATCCTACGTGCTTCTTCAGCACTAGCTACAACACCGTCAAGACCTGATTCCCTTGCAACTTTAGCAAGCTGCAATACAAAATCTTCAATATTTTTATCAACACAAAGCTCTGTTGTTAAAGTCTTTTGTCCAAAACTAGATAATAGAGTAACCCCTAAAATAGTTGGAGGTTCAATACCCATAGACTTGGCAGCTGCTCTAGATGCTCTCACAACAGCCGATGTCATTTTTGAACCACCCTGAATATGTACATTGAAAAAATTAATATTATTTTTTACTAAACTAATACAAGCCTTTTGCACAGTATGTGGAATATCATGGAATTTACAATCATAATAGCATTTTGCGCCATTTTCTTCCAATAGTCTGAATGCCTCAAACCCATAATTCACAATTAAAGGCAAACCGACTTTAAAATATCCTACATAATCTTTTAACTCATTTACTAATTCATGAGCTTCTTTTAAATTGTCAACATCCAATGCTAAAATAATTCGATCTTTAGCTGTTTTAGGTTTCTCTATCATATTAACAAAAAATATAGCACTACAAAAAAATAAAATCAACCCTTATAAGAATTAAGCTTGTAATACAACTTTTCTTAATCAAGATTAATATCTTCAGGCATTTCGGGTAGTTCTTTTGTATAAGTACATCCTAATTTTTCCAGTTTTTCAATTTGATTAATTATATTCCCACGACCGTTTAGTTTTTTTAATGAATTTGATAAATCATCTTGGATGTTTAATAATTCATTTAATAAGGTAGCAAATTTATCATGAACAGATGTACATAATCTTGACATTTCTAGAACATTTTTATTTTGTCTATCAACAATATGGAATGCATTAATAATTTTCAAAGCCGCAAGTAAAGTTGATGGAGATACAGGCATTACTCTATTTTTCCAGGCATAATCCCATAAAGCATAATCATCACAAAACATCATTGAATAACAACTTTCAATAGGTATAAACATCAAAACATAATCAGGTGAAGCTTCTTCTACAGAATATTCTCTTTTTGCCAAACCATTTATATGTGCTTTCGTTGAATCCACAAATTGTTTTAAATGAATTTGTTTTTCGTTTTCATCTTGCGCGTTTAGAAAACCGTCCCAAGCTGCAAAAGATGTTTTGCTATCTATATAAACACATCTACCTTCAGGCAAAAATACAGTTGCATCAGGTTTACCCTCTGCGGTGCCTTTTTGGATTTTATATTCTTCATTTTTTCGCAATCCTGAAGCTTCCAAAACTCGTTCGAGAACAATTTCTCCCCATTTACCTGATGTTCTGTTGTCAGCTTTCATTACACTCACTAGAGAATTTGCATCAAGAGAGATTTTATTTCCTGTTTCAAGAAAACTTTTTATATTCATATCAAAAGTTTTAAAATGGTCAGACTCAGTTCTAAAGTTTTCTTCAGTACGTCTTTCAAAATCTTCAATCTTTTCTTTAAATCTTTTGAAAAATTCATCCAACTTTTCTCTGTTTTGAACAGATAACTCAGATGAATGTTCTTTAAAAATTCTATTAGCAGTATTTTCAAAATACAACTTCATCTGCTCCAACATTAAATCTCTTGATACCTTATCGTTTTTACTCATTACTTTAAAAGATATAAACACGCACAAAGCACCAATTAAAAAACCAACCAAAAATATTAAAAATTCCATACGCATACCCTCTTAATAAAAAAATTATACCACAGGAAGATTACACTAAAAAGATTAAAAAAAGTTTTATCAACCATGTGGCTAAAACTACTAAAAGCATGATGTAGAGCATGATTGAGAAATTTTACCAATCTAAAGATGTAAGACAAATTCTCAAACCTTAATCTTACCAATATCAATCAGGACATGGATGAAAAAGACCATACAAAAATAGTAGTATGTATAGTGTAGAGGGAAGCTTAAAAAACAGGGAGATAAAAAATGAGAGAGTTCAAAAGAAGATCAAGAGTATTATTAATCGATGATAACGCAGATCATTTAAGAGGAGTTAAAGAATTAATTACACTTGAAAGTAGTTATGAAGTTGTAGGAGCTACAACAAGTGCTAATATAGGGATTAACTTAGCAAAGAAATATCGCCCTGATATTATCTTGATGGACATCAATATGCCAGAAAAAGATGGCCTTCAAGCAATCCAAGAAATAGAAAAATTAGACTTAGGAATCAGAGTAATTGCATTAAGTGGATATGATGATGCTGATCTAATCTTTAGAGCAATGAAAATAGGTGCTAAAGGCTATGTTTTAAAAACTATGGCATCAGCTCAACTTATTTATGCTATGGATGAAGTTGCTTCTGGCAAAATTTATCTTCCAAATGCTCTTACATCAAGATTTTTTGAATATTTTCAACGTTCATTCAAAGAAGAAGCACAAACAGCCGCAGAAGAAAATTTACTTACATATTTAACAGCTAGAGAAGAAGAAGTTTTAGACTTACTTACACAGGGTAATAACTACAAGGGTATTGCAGGAAAATTATTTATATCTGAAACTACAGTTAAGACTCACGTAAATAATATATTCCAAAAATTACAAGTAAATGACAGAACTCAAGCTGTTTTATATGCACTAAACAATGGCTTTGCAAACAGAAGACATAAAATGGCTGTTTAATTTGATACTTTTAATATAAGTGTTTAAAGGTTCAGTCTTAAAAAACTGAACCTTTAATGTTGAAGAGGGGAAATGAATAATACTAATTTAATATACGAACAATCAAGATGTGTAGCACATGAAATAAGAAATCACCTTTCTATTTGCGAAATTTACACCCAAATTATAAAAAAGAATTTAGAACAAGAAGGAATTGAAAACAAATCAATTGATAATGCTATAAATTGTATTAGCAAATCATTAAAAATAATGAATAATTCATTACTTGATCTAAAATCTTTAAACAACTTTTCACCAAAAGAATGCAATATTAAAGAAATTCTAGAAGAAGGAGTAAAACTATCAACTGTATATATTCATGAAAAAGATATCACAATAAATTGTCATATCAAAGATGATTCCAAAGTATACATAGATGAAAATAAATTCCTAGCCTGCATCGTAAACATAATAAAAAATGCCATAGAAGCTATCGAACATAAGGGTCAAATTAATGTTTCACTAGAAATTAAAAATAATGAGGTACACATAAAAATTTCAAATAACGGAAGTCCAATCTCAAAAGAAAAACAATCAATGATTTTTGAAGAAGGCTATACTACAAAATCTACAGGCAGCGGACTTGGACTACATATATGCGTAGATAATCTGAAAGCTCAAAATGCTATTTTAAAATTAAATAAATCAACATCTGAAATAACAGAATTTGAAATTATATTGCCTGTTGCTTAAATTTCTCTAATAAATTTCCACTTTCTACATTACCATTCCCAGAATTTGTCTGAGCATTTTGAGATGGAACTGAATAAATATCAGATGCAAAAACTCTTGGATCATCAATTTTATCCATAGCCTTCATAATACCTATTTTGCCTGCTTTCTTTTGAATATTTGTCAGCCAAGCATTAAATGCATAAGGAATTGCAAAAATTACACCTAAAACAGGTACACCAGCAACAATTCCTGTATTAATTAAAGTTTTATAATTTTTGTAATTAAAATTCATTCCCAATTTTTCTTGTAAATCTTTAGGAATTTCAACATCTGCTTTTGAAGCTTTTGATTTAGCCCATAATTTAGTACACTGAGTAATAATATTACGGGTCCATTTAGCAAGAGCTGTTTGTTTAAAATGGCTTGCAAATAATTCTGATAATATTTCAGACATTCCTTTTTTATTACCATTTGCAACTGAATTAGCTATACCTTGTGTACCTATTTTCCCAAGTTCTGCAAGTAAAGGTTCTACCGCAGCTTTTAAATCTTTATTTTTCGGGTGTTCTAAAAATGTTTTTAAATTACCTTGGATAATTGCTTGTTGGAATTTTTGAACAGTAACTTTATCTTGCTTTTTCACAACATCATAAACATTATTTACAGCCTGTTTTATTGAAGATTTTGAATCAAAAGTCAAATTAGTAAGCCAATTACCAAGTTTTGCTATAGGGAATTTCCCTTTAATAACCGATGCTGTCAAAAATCCTAAACCTAAAGTTGCACCAACACTCCATAAAGTCATTCCTAATTCTTTTGCAATTTCAGAGCCTGCCTCAACATCTTCTGAATATCTTTGAGACATTTCATCCACTTCATCAAAAGCTCTAAATACGTTCTTTTGTAAAGACTCAGCTTCTGCTTTTTGGCTATCAGTTATTTCTATTTGACTAAACGCTTTTTGTAATTTTTCATTTTCTTTATATGTTGTCTTTTTATATTTATTATATTCTGATTTATCTTTGAAATAAGAAGCTAAGAATGAAAAACTTCCACCCAATTTCTTTAAGAAACTTTGCTTTTGTTTCTCAGCTTTAATATTTTCTGCTTTTTTCATATCTTCATCTGAAAAGGCCATTAGCCTTGCAGGATTTTTCAATAAATCTTGTCTTGCCTTATATCTTCCAATTCTTGATGCATTTTTTTCTTCTAAAGTCCCTTGCATTTGTATTCCAAATGAAGTCAGAATAGGAACTGCAATAGACACAATATTTCTAACTTTTTTATCAGCTTTAGCTAACTTTAATAATTTATTAATTCCAACCCCCAATGGAGCTGCAACAAACCAAGATAAAGTTCCCAATGTATCAAATGCATTTTCTACATTTTCAGAATATTCTTCAGCTTTTATATTGATTTCTTTTACTGCATCTACTATTAATTCTTTATCTTCTTGAGCTCTTTGCAATTGTTCAGGAGATAAGTTTACAGATTTAAGTTTGTCAATTTCATTTGGATCTTTGTTATCTAGCCACTCCTTATAAGCTTTTTTATCATTTGAAATATCTTTTAATTCTTTAATCATTTTAGAGATGCTATTACGTTCTTTTTCATCAGGTATTGATTTTGCAATCTCTTTAGCTTTTTCTAACTGTTCAGGAGTATAAACTACGAAATTTTTAACATCTTTCAACTCATTTTGTTTTGCTTGATAACGCCCTATTCTTGAAGCTTCTTTTTGTTTAGAATTTCCCCATAGGATCATACCAACAGCACTAGAGAGCATTAATCCCATAATAGCAAAAGGCCCGTATTTTTGAACTCCATTGCGAATTTTAAAAACTCTTGCGGTTAATTTTTTCTGTTCAGAAATTTTTAAAGCTCTATTACTATCATCTGCAGATAAGTTTTTAATTTCTTCATTTAATTTATCAATTTTCTTATCTATTTTAGAAGTAAGTTTCTTATCTACAAATTTTAACAACGGAACTTGAGAAAAAGTTAATCCTAGAACTGGAACCATCGATATAAGACCTGTTAATTGTTCCATATCTTGGCAATTATCTTCGGATCTTGCATCCATCATTTCAGTTGCTCTAATAACTGTTTGAGCCTTTTTATTTGTCAATTCTACTTTATCTTCAGGTATTTCAATATTTGCAGCTAAATACTCTTTTTGAGCTCTTTCATCAGCCTGCTTTTGCTCCCATGCATCATATTTATTATAATTTTTTCTTACTTCATTGATTGAATTTAAAAATTGTCCCATTAATTTTTCCGAAAAATTTTTCTACCAATATTAATATAAAATCGTAAAAACAAAAAAAATTGCCACTTAATTTAATATAAATTAACAATAATAAAGCAAACAAGCAAAAATAATTATCATTATTTTTTATTATAATTAAGGGGAAATCATGTCAGGAATAGATAATTTTTTAAATAAAAGCGGACAAAATCAATATTACATTACTCCACAACCAGCAAATAATGCTGTAAAAAGTGATGTTAAAATTAAAGATACAGAAAATACAACAACAAATATAATTACAAATTCTAATATTAGAGATGAATTTGTAAAAGAAAAAAAGAATAATGGCCTTATTAGAAAATTCTACAATTTTTTGAAAAATAAAACTAATATAGGTCTTGGCTCAAAAGCTGTCGAAAAAGAAATTGATAAATTTGAAAAAGGCGAAATTTCTGAAGAAAATATAAAAGATACAATTACAAAATATAAAACCTCTCAACAAAATTCAGTACAAGCATTTGCAGACACAGCAACTGCAGCTGTTACTATTAGCGGATACTACTTAGGCAATAATTTTATTAAAAAATACCAAGCTCAAGATAAATTAAATGCATTGCCACAATTTATAAAAAATATAAAAGAAAATACTGATAGTATTAAGCTTAAACGCCTTAAATTAATTGAAGATATTCTAAAATCTAAAACTAAAGCTACAATACTAATGCTTCCTATTCTTGGAATTGTTGGAGGAATAACAAAATTAACAATTACAAAAGCCGAAAGAATAGGATCAAAAGAATTTAAAGTTGATAAAAAAGCGTTTACAGATAAAAAAGAACTTAAAGCAGAAAAGAAAAAAGCAAGAAAAGAAAGAAGAAAAACTAACTTCAAAAACTTCTTAACAGGAGCAGCAAACGGAATTCTAGCACCTGTAACAGCCTTAGCAGGAGGTATAATCGGAATTCCTGCATACATTTTAGCAACAACAGGGCTTAGATACACAACAAACAATAAAGATAAAAAAGATAAATCTTTAAACGATTTTACTCAATCATTCAAAGATAATGCGGCTGTAAATACTCTAGCTGCAGTTGCAGTAGCTGTACCGGCATTCAAAAAAGCTCATTTCAGCCATGTTTTAGGAAAAAATTTAGACAAAGTCGTAGATAAACTAAAAGATGTAAAATTAGAACTTCCAGACTTACCGTCTTCAAAATCAGCTTACCAAGAACTTGAAGATTTTATGCTTAACTCTGGAGCTATTCAAAATATAATTAAATCTGACAAACTATATTTAAGCGACAATATGGATGAAATTATAAAAAATTTAACAGATGAAAACATATTTGCTGTAAAATTCTTACAAATCAAAAATAAAGGTTTACTATCAGGAGAATACAATCAATATGGAAGAATATCAGAAGCACTAAGAGAAAATTGTCCACCGACAAGAACTCTTGAAGAAGCTCAAGAACATATTAACAAACTTTGGGGATCTTCTGAATACAAAGTGTCAAAACTTCTTGGTGTAGGGACAGTAGCAGAAACTTATTTAGCAAAAGATTCATCAGGCAAAGAAGTTTGTATTAAAGTTCTAAAAAATGGTATAAATGCTGAAAAAATCGCTAAAGATAAAGAAAAATTTATTAAACTTATCACAGGAGATACTCCTGCAGATAAACTAAACGACAATCAAAAATATTTAATAAAAAACATCAATGATTTAGCAGAAGGCATTTCAAAAGAAGTTGATTTCGTAAACGAAATGAACGCTGCAAAAGAATTGAAAAAATACAGTAAAGTTGCAGATGTCGTAGTTCCAATGGAAGCTAAGCCTGGAATATACATAATGGAAAAAGCACCTGGCATAAGCGTAAAAACTCTTGTTGATTATTATAACTGCGAAAGTAGTATAAAATATTTTAAAAGATACGCAAAAAAACACCCTGATACAGAATGGGTAAAACCAACTATTGAAAAATATGAAGAAGACTTGAAGAAAATCAAATCAAGAGCTCCTGAATTTGAAGACTTTGATATGACACCTTCACAAATTAAAAAATTACTAAAAACATATATTGACTTACAAGTAGAACAATTTTCAAAAGTAGATAAAAATGGAAAAGTTATCCACGCAGACATTCACCCTGGAAACATTTTCATCAATCTTCAAGCTCTTAAATCAGGAAAAGGCAAATTATTAACTTTAATTGATACAGGTAATACAATTAAATTAAGCAAAGAACAAGCAATGGCTTCATTAAAAGTTGTTGGCTTTATTAAAAACGGAAACACTAAAGATTTAGCAAATATTGTATTACAAGATGCTATTTTACCTCAAGGCCTTTCTAAAGAAGAAGCTCTTGTAAAAGTCGAAAAAGACTTAAAAACATTCTTCTTTGACAACAAAACAAAAATCAATTCAATGAATATGGATACATTCTATGCATTGTCAGATAACATTTTAAGGAAATACAATATTATTCCTAATAATACACAATTAAATTTAAATAAAGCAAAAATCTCAGCTAAAAATTCATTTGAAGATCTAGTCGAATCATTCTTTGAAAAAAAATACGGAGACAAAAACTGGGAAGATTCCTCTAAAGCTGAAATGGTTACAGCAATTACAAGTGCAGCAAAAGATATGGCTGAAATAGGCATAAAACTTCAATCAGCAAATACTATTCAAGAAACTAAAAATTTAACTCAAATGTCTACAAAAGAAGCAATGAATTTCTTAAGAAATAAAAATATGCTAAAAACAAACAGCGAAGAATATTTGACATATAAAATGAAACAAAATATGCCAGGACCAAAAATTAAAGAAGAAGAAATTCTTGAAAAAATTAAAGAATAATAAAATTATTCTTAATAAAACGTAAGTGGCGGGTAGAGTGGCACGCTCTATTCATTGAATTCTTGGATAGAAATTGATTCAATTCCCTCTAATTTTTGATAATTTTTATATAAATCCTGAATAGGGTGACGACCAACAAAATCAAGAATTACAACAATTTTAGTCAAGTTATCATCTTGTTTGTTTAATTTTCTTGAAATTTCTCTTAAATGTTTGCTGTTTTCAATTATATAATCATAAATATCATTTGAATTTTCATTAAGGCAAGAAATACTCATTTTCAAACGTCTTGTATTTTTTGTACTTGAAATAAGAACATTTTTTTCAAAAAGTCTTACAGATACAAGTACTAGAATTGATAAAACTGTAGCAACAATTGCAAGTCCATACATCCCAGCACCACAAGCCATACCAATACTTGCGGATACCCACAAAGTTGCAGCAGTAGTTAAGCCAAACACAGTAGCCCCGTGTCTTAATACAGTACCACCACCTATAAAACCGATACCGGTTACTACCTGAGCTGCGACACGAGCAGTATCACGAGTTCCTAATTCATCACCAGTAACAGATACCTCTGGGAAACCGTAAATAGAAATTATTGTAAATAAACAAGCTCCGAGACAAACTAAAATATTAGTTCGCAAACCTGCATATTTATTTGTCATCTCACGTTCAAGCCCGATTGCAAAGCCTAAAAGGACTGATGACAAAACTCTTATAACCAAAGTGATATCAAAAATTCCAGACAAAGTTTCCATATTCTAACCCTTTATCACTGCCTACTGCTGTTTACTTTTAGGATCCAGCACATCTCTTATTGTATCACCAATCAGATTAAATGCCAATACAGCAATAAAAATTAAAAAACCGGGAGTCAAAAGCCAAGGACGATAGATTATATTAGTATATTCTTGAGCTTCTTTTAACATATTCCCCCAACTTGCATCAGGCTGTTGAATACCAAGTCCTAAAAAGCTCAATCCAGATTCAGATAAAATGTAAGAAGGAACAGACAAAGTCATTGCAACAATTACAAAACTTGTAGTCTGAGGTAAAATATGTTTTACAATAATTCTTAAACGCGAAGCTCCAATAGATTTAGCAGCCTGAACGTATTCCCTATTTTTTATTGACAATACCATACCCCTTACAACTCTTGCAAAACTTGCCCAACCGATTAATGCTAAAATTACAACAATCAGCATAAATCTTTGCACACTTGTCATTCCAGACGGCAAAATTGAAGCTAATATAATTAAAAGATAAAAACTCGGGATAGACATTACAGCTTCGGCAAATCTCATCATAACCATATCAACTTTTCCACCGAAATACCCTGCAATACCACCATATAAAAGCCCTATAGGGAATAACACAAACAATGCCAAAAACCCTATGGTCATAGAAATTCTACCACCGAATAAAATTCTTGAAAAGACGTCACGACCGTTAATGTCAGTACCTAATAAAAACAATCTGCCATCTGTATCAGTTGTCACAAGGTGTCGTTTCATAGGAATTAAACCTAAAAATTTATACGGCTGTCCTTTAGAGAAAAATTTAATATAATGTTTTTGACTTCTGTCGAGTGTATAAATAATTTTTAAATCATCTGGATCAAATTCTCTTTTATAATTATAAGTATAAGGTTTTGAAAATTTCCCGTTCTCATCAATTGTAAAAATCTTAGATGGAGGCACATAGGCCATAGATCTATCAGAAAAATCTTTTGTATAAGGAGCTATAAAATCAGCAAAAAATAATGCTAAATAGATTATTCCGAGTACAATCAGAGCAATCCTTGCAAATTTATCTTTCCATAATTGTTTAAACAAATCTCTTATCATGCCTGACTCCCTTCTCTGATACGAGGATCAGTAATAATAAGCAGAATATCTGCGATCAAATTTCCTAAAATTAACATTACAGCCCCCATCATTAAAGAAGCCATAACAAGGTTTATATCTGATTTCAAAACAGCTTCCAATATCAAACGACCGAGCCCAGGATATTGAAAAACATATTCAGTCAATGCAGCACCGCTCAATAACCCTGCAAATTCAAATCCTAAAAGAGTAATCAAAGGATTAACCGCATTTCTCAAAGCGTGTTTAAATATAACCTTAAATTCACTAAGCCCTTTAGCCCTTGCGAATTTAACATAATCACTATCCAAAACATCTAAAAGATTTCCTCTCATTTGTCTTTGCAAACCCGCAAGAGATAATGTAAATAAAACAGTCACAGGCAACACCAAATGGTGAGTAATATCTAAAAACTTTTGAGAAAAAGTCATTTCCATAAAATTAGAACTAGTAAGCCCTCCGACTGGGAACCAACCAGTCTTAACTGCAAATATTAACAGTAATACAGCAAAGAAAAATGAAGGAATTGCCATACCTATACTTGTCAAAACAGTTAAAGCTCTATCAAAAGGAGTTTTCCAATACACAGCAGCAAGAATCCCTAAAGGTACACCAACAGACCAAGATAAAAATATTACAATCAAAGTGAGCAATAAAGTATTTGGAATCCGTTCTTTTAGTTTAGTACTAACTTGTTCACCGTTTGAAGTTACTCCTAAATCTCCTTTTATGAAAGACTTTGCCCATTTTCCGTATTGGACAATAATAGGTTTATCAAGCCCTAATCTTTCAGTTTCCTTTTGCAAAGTTTCTTTAGAAACTGACGGATTTAACCTTAATTCTGCTAAAGGATCAACAGGTGAAAGACGTATTATAAAAAAGCTTATTAAAGAAACGATTATAAGCAAAGGGATTGTCTGTAGTATTCTTTTTAAAATATATATTAAAATTTGCATGTTCTTTTGTTTTTCCTTATTTTAACAACTGCGCCTCGCATTAAACGGCACCGCTCATAATCAAAACGAAAACTCAACGTTTGCGTTTATGATTACTCGACTCTCGCTACCGCTCGTGCCTCTGCTCGGCTTGATATATCTCCTCTATATTATGAGTTACCCCTCCCAAACTTGTCGGATATATGTTTTTGAACTTATTTCTCAAAGCCACAATTCTGATTGGTGAATAAATATAAATTAGAGGCTTTTCATCATATACAATTTTCTGATATTCATCATAGTATTTTTTTCTATCTTCAAATTTAGTAGCTAAAGCACCTTGCGTGTATAAATAATCCAATCGTTTTTCAAAATCATAACGAGAGCTATTCAAATCTTTTTCTAATCTTTGATTAAAGATATGCAAAGTTCCATCAGATAACCAAACGTTTTTTCCGCCATTAGGTTCAAGAGGAGAACCGGTAAATCCCATTATTACCATATCCCAATCCAAGGTAGCCATAAGTTTATTTACAAGAGAATTGAATTCAATAGGTTTAAAATTAACTTTCATACCCAAATCTTCAAGATCTTGTTTTACCATAACACCAATAGCTTCTCTTTCGGTATTTCCTGCATTTGTATATAAATCGAATTCAACATGATTTCCGAATTTATCTATCAAATGTCCTGCCCTATCCCAGCCAAATCCTGATTTTTTCAATAACTCTTTTGCTTTTTCAATATCTCTATCATGACCTTTTATATCTTTATTTAAAAATATTGAATTCAATGTTTCCGGCGTAAATAAAGGTTCTGCAAGTCCATTTGCAATATTAAACACCATATTTTTTCTGTCAATTGCATAATCTACAGCTTGACGGAAATTTTTATCTTGGAACCAAAGTTGCTTTTTAGGATCAACATAATATTTCCCTTTATCATTTTTACGGTTATTCATATTCATTGCAACATACATAGTTCCTGTATCTGGTCCTATGTTATATACCGTAAAATCAGAATGTTTTTCCATTTCTTTAAAACGAGCCACATTTGCCCCTTGAAGGCTTATTTCATCTAATTCCCCGCCTTCAAATTTTAACACCTGATTGTTTATATCACCTACTATTAAATATACAATTTTATCTAAATATGGAAGTTTTTTATCATTTTTATTTATTACGTAATAATCAGGATTTCGTTCAAACACAACCCTTTGAGCTGGTACATATTCTTTAAGTCTAAATGCTCCAGATGTTACAAAATCCTTCGGTGGCGTATTTGTAGAAAGGAAACCGTCAAAATATGCTTTTCCTTTTTTTACAGCAGGTTCAAAAATATGCTTAGGCGCAATAGGAGAAGATAACATTCTCAAAAACGGAGCAAAAGGTTCAGGTGTTACAAATTTAACCGTATAATCATCAATTTTTTCTACAGTAGGCAATTTACCATCAATCACAATAGAATCTCTTATTGATGTATTTCCAAACCCGTCTAAAATTATATTTTGCCAAGTGAATACAACATCATCTGCAGTAATAGGTTTACCATCAGACCATTTTATACCATGTCGTAAATTTACGATATATTCTTTACCATTCACCGTAAAAGATTTCGCAAGTTTCGGGATTGTATCTCCTGTCACAGGATCAGTAGTCACAAGACCATCATACATTATCTCAGACATTTGGGATGATATGTTATCCTTTGAATTAAAAGGATTAAAAGTCTTTGGGCCTTCTCCAATTGTCGAAGATACAAAAGTTCCGCCAAATTTTCCAACAGGTGCCTGTGATTGTAAATAGTCAACACCATCTATAGTAACATTCTGTTCTACAGGATAACTTTCTTCTTGAAATTCCGTTTTAGGTCTCAATACAGGCTTTTGAGTTTCATCAACATCAGCTCTTATACAAGCCTTGCCAAGCCCTAATACAATTAACAATACTAAGATAACATAAATAACCCGTTTCATAGTTTTAGGATAACATAAATATAAATTTTGTTTATAGCCGTAGAAGGTAAAATAAAATTATTTACCAAGGATAATCATCTTTAATTTTCCATCCATCTTTTTGGATTAAAAGTCCACAAGCATAACCTGCACCTGTATAATCTTTTTTACAAGTTGCACAACCTGATGTTAAGATTTTCTCCCTAGTAAGTCGAGTATGAATTTCCCCACTTCCACACTGTTCATGTATGCCTAAAGTTACTTTCCCAGTTTCTGACTGCAAATAAGGATAAATCCCCATAAAAAAGACATCTCTACCAGCTCTATTAGGCCTGCTAGGGCCATTTATATCAACGATTATCCAAGCACTAGTTTTTCGCAAATTAACTCCTGAATAAGGAGATGAGTAAACAGTAATATATACACCATTAGGCAACATGTATCTAGGCACAGCATACATATTTGAGCCAGAATTATCAATAGTACCATCCAACTTCTTCCAAAATGAAACTCTTCCTGTCTTTTTTGCGACTCCTTTTAAATAAGGCTTCAAATATTGAGAAAAAAACCTATCCCCTGATACATCTGAAGAATAATCCCAATATAGAATATTTCCATTATCATTCTCTGAAGCTATTACAGCTTGATTTATCATAGAATATGATTCTTTTAAACGTTCAACCGTAACCTTTTTTTCATAACTATTTACTAAACTTGGCATAGTTAAAGCTACAACAACACCAATTACTCCTAATGTGATTAGAATTTCTGCTAGCGAAAATGCAGGGAATAAGCCTAAATAACGCCCCCCCCCCGATTTCCAAATCTTTTCATACTTTTGCTCCTTTCTAAAAAACGTTTATAATATTTCTATTATAAACGTTTTTTTTTATTTTTCAAGATTTTATATTAATAATTCATTTCCCAATTATCATTCAATATTTTACCAAAACACCCCCACCAATTTTCACTATCAGCAATACAATGTTGTTCAAACATTTCTTCCCTTAAATCTGAAGACAATGGTGCTTCTGGAATATTACATTCTGGGTTACTATCATCAATAACGCCATTATTATAAAGCATTACCGCAAAAGCATCTCTACCTACAATATTAGGACCTTGTTTCCCATTTATATCTATATATATTAATATTTTACCATCTCCATTTACAGTAAAATGGAGAACAGCACCACTTGCTAATACATACTTTTTACGGTTTGTATTGTTGAATATATCAATTGAAGTACCTGTAATTCTTTTATAATCCCCAATAGCATAACAAGAAGAAGGTGAAGTAGTACAATCCTGAACTATTTTAAAATAATTTTTCATCCAGTAATCTATTGAATTATCATTAATAAGTCCAGCTTCTCTAAGATTTAATGCATTTTTATCATTCATATACATAACAGCTGCTTGTTGAATCTCATTATAAACTTTATGCAACTGCGTTACATAAGATTTCCTTTGATAATTCTGCATCAATGTTGGAACAGTCATAGCGGAAACTACACCAATTATCCCTAATGTTACCAATACCTCTGCTAAAGTAAAACCTCTTTTCATTTCTAACCACATTTTATAATTCTGATAATTTATATCACTATTATAACAGATTGCATTATTTTTACAACTCCCACAGACACGGTTGAAGAGCTTTAAAATGCCCCCCCCCCGACATTGCTAAATCTTTTCATTCTTTTGCTCCTTTCTTAATCATTACTTTATTATTATAACATTTTGATTATATCATTTCAACCAAAAATTAATTTTTCCTTAAGGAAATTAATTTTTTCAAAAATTCGTTATATAAATATAATTGTAAAAATGTTTAGTAGAAGAAAGGGGATTATAATTATGTTAAAACCATTAGGCGACAGAATTGTTATTAAAGTTATCGAAGATACTGAACAAACTTCAGGCGGAATTTTTATTCCAGACAGCGCTAAAGAAAAACCTCAAAAAGGAGAAGTTATTGCAGTAGGTCTTGGTAAACTTAATGAAAAAGGCGAAAGAGAACCTATGGATGTAAAAGTTGGAGACACTGTTCTTTATGCTAAATATGCAGGCACTGATATTAAAATGGACGGTGTTGAATATAAAATTTTATCAATCAAAGATGCATTAGCAATTATTGAATAATTTTTATAGGAGAAATAGAAAATGGCAAAACGTATAGTATTTAATGAAGAAGCAAGAAAATCACTTCTTAAAGGTATAGATGCAGTAGCAGATGCAGTAAAAGTAACATTAGGACCAAAAGGAAGAAACGTTATTTTAGAAAAAAAATACGGTGCTCCTCAAATTGTTAATGACGGTGTTACAATCGCTAAAGAAATTGAACTTAAAGACGGTCTTGAAAATGCAGGCGCACAATTACTAAAAGAAGTATCATCAAAAACAAATGATGTTGCAGGTGACGGTACAACAACAGCATCTGTATTAGCTCAAGCAATCGTAAGAGAAGGTTTAAAAAACTTAACAGCAGGCGCTAATCCAATGTCTATGAAACGCGGTATTGATAAAGCCGTAGAAGTTTCTGTAAAAGAAATTAAAGATATGTCTAGACCTGTTAATACAAAAGAAGAAATCGCTCAAGTAGCAGCAATTTCTGCAGGTAACAACAAAGAAATCGGTGAATTGATTGCAGAAGCAATGGAAAAAGTTGGTCATGACGGTGTAATCACTGTTGAAGAAAGCAAATCTTTCGGTACAAACTTAAAAGTTGTAGAAGGTATGCAATTCGACAAAGGTTATCTATCACCTTACTTTGTAACAGATGCTGAAAGAATGGAAGCTGTATTAGACGATGCTTATGTATTCTGCTGCAACAAAAAAATCAACCTTATTTCAGATATGGTTCCATTATTGGAACAAGTTGCACGTGATGGCAAATCTTTATTATTAATCGCAGAAGATGTAGAAGGTGAAGCTCTTGCAACACTTGTTGTAAACACAATGAGAAAAGTTTTAAGAGCAGTAGCAGTAAAAGCTCCTGGATTTGGTGACAGAAGAAAAGCTATGTTAGAAGATATCGCAATTTTAACAGGTGGCGAAATGTTCACTGAAGAATTGGGTATCAAACTTGAAAACGTAACAACTCAAATGTTAGGTAAAGCAAAACGTGTAACAGTAACTAAAGATGAAACTACAATTGTCGTAGGAGATGAAACAAAAGAAGCTGTTCAAGAAAGAGTTCGTCTAATCAGAAAACAAATTGAAAGCTCTGATTCAGAATATGATAAAGAAAAACTTCAAGAACGTGTTGCAAAATTATCAGGCGGTGTTGCTGTAATCGAAGTAGGTGCAGCTTCTGAAGTTGAATTAAAAGAAAGAAAATTAAGAATTGAAGACGCTCTTAACGCAACAAGAGCAGCTAATGAAGAAGGTATCGTACCTGGTGGTGGTGTTGCTCTAGTAAGAGTTCAACAAAAACTATCAAAACTTATCGATACAACAAGCTTCTCATCTGATGATGAAAAAATCGGCTTCAAAATCTTAACAGCAGCTCTAGATGTACCTCTAAGAGCTATCGCTCACAACGCAGGAGCTAAAGCTGACGTTGTAGTTGACACTGTAACTTCACATGAATCAGCTTATGGTTATGATGCATTGAACGATGAATATGTTGATATGTTCAAATCAGGTATTGTAGACCCTGCAAAAGTTACTAGATCAGCTCTACAAAACGCTGCATCAGTAGGTTCAATGTTATTAACAACTGAAGCTGCAATTGTAGATATTCCAGAAGAAAAACCTGAACCTGCTATGCCAGCAGGAATGGGTGGTATGGGCGGAATGATGTAATTCCAAACAATCAAACAAACTAAAAAATAGGCTTGTTAATAAAACAAGCCTATTTTTTTAACTAAATAAAACACTTGATAAATAACGTTCACCAGTATCTGGTAAAATTGTAACGATTAATTTGCCATCATTATCACGCATTTTAGCAAATTCTAGTGCAGCATACATAGCAGCGCCAGAAGAAATTCCACAGAGAATACCTTCATCTGTTGCTAATTTTCTTGCAGTATCAACAGCATCGATATCACCTACAGGATAAATTACATCTACAACATCTCTATTAAAATTCCTTGGAACAAAATTTGCACCAATACCTTGAATAGCATGAGATCCTGCAGGTTTTCCAGATAATACTTGTGACCTGAATGGTTCTATCGCAACAATTTTTATATCAGGATTTTTTTCTTTTAATCTTTTGCCAATACCTGAAATTGTACCACCTGTTCCAACACCGGCAATTACAATATCGACTTTTCCATCTGTATCATTCCAAATTTCTTCAGCTGTAGTTGTTTCATGAATTTCAGGATTAGATGGATTATTAAATTGCATAGGAATAAAAGAATCAGGAATTTGCTCTCTTAACTCCATAGCCTTGTCAATAGAGCCTTTCATACCTTTTTCACCATCTGTTAATACAATTTCAGCACCAAATGCTTGCAATAGTTTTCGTCTTTCTATGCTCATTGTCTCAGGCATTGTCAAAATCATTTTATAACCTTTTACAGCACATACCATTGCAAGCCCAATACCTGTATTTCCACTTGTCGGTTCTATAATTACTGCACCAGGGGTTAACAAACCTCTTTTTTCAGCATCTTCAATCATACTCAAAGCAGTCCTATCTTTAATAGAACCAGCCGGATTAAAACTTTCCAACTTCGCAACTACGTTTGCACATCCATCTTGATTTAAACGGTTTATTTTCACTAAAGGTGTATTACCAATTAATCCTAAAACATTTTCAGCTATTTTCATTAAATATCCTCTTTTTTACAATTATAAAAGGGGCGATAAAAAAATCAACCCCTTATATAGATTATATAAAATAAAGATTATGACAATTATTCTTCAACTGGAGGTTCTGGACGAGGTCCTTCTGGTCCAAATTCAGGACGAGGTCCGCCCATATGAGGATGTCCGCCTTTTTTATGTTGTTTTTCGAAGTTTTTACGACCTTCTTCTTTCATTTTTTTCAATTCTTTTAATTGTTTTTTAGTCAAAATTGCTTCGAAATCTTTCATATTTTGCATACGCAATTCATGAGCTGCACGTTTCAAAGCTCTGATTTCTTTTTGTAATTCAGCTATTTTTTCTTGTTGCATTTCAACAGCCATTCTAGAACGTTTTACAGCTTCAATTTCTTGACGTTTTTCTTTCATTTTTTCCATAATAGGTTTCATTTGCTCATGAGCTTTTTGACGAAGTTCTTTAGCTTGAGCTTTTTGTTCATCAGTTAACTTCAAACGTTTTTCAAAAGCATCTTGACGTTTTTTGAATTCTGGATTTCTTGGAGGTTTTTTTACCTCAGGAGATGCCGGAGCCGCAACTGTAGCTTGAGTATCCTTTGTAGTTGCAGGTGCTGTTGTTTCTGCTGCGAAACACATTGCTGAACTTGCAAAAACTAATACACTTGCCATAATTAAACTTTTTTTCAACATAAATTCTAATCCTTTCTTTTACAATAAATCTTTTAACATAACCGCTAATTCTTTTTTTGCGTTGTACAACCTTGACTTTATAGTCCCTATTGGACATTTTAGTTTATATGCAGCTTCTTCATAAGAATAACCGTATATTTCACATAACATTACTGTTTCTTTAAATTTTGGTTTTAGAGAATTTATTGCGTTTAATATTCTCTGTTGCCTTTCGTTGTTTATTAATTTTAACTCCGGTGTTAATTTTTTATCTTTAATAGAAACTAAAACTTCATCATCTGTAGTCATAGTATCTTGATTTTTTTTATGTGCTGATTTCAAATAATCCTTTGAAACATTTTTTGCAATAGTATTTATCCAACTTTTGAACGATCCTTTATCAGTGTATTTGTCAGCATTTTTCCAAACCTTCACATACACTTCTTGCTCTAAATCTTCATTTGTTTCTTTGGTAATCAACCTTATAATGCTTCTTACATTACTTTGGTTATTTTTTATTAGTTCTTTAAAATCCATTAACTATTCCACCACTAAAAAACCGTACGAATCAACAGGGAAACCATAATCCTCTGCACTTAATGTCGTACCGTATTTTATAATATCCTGAACATCTGTATTAAAATTAACAATACCTAAAGCAGTTCCACTTAATAAAATTCCGAATACTGCACAAGCCATTTTTAATTTTAAAACATTTTGACATTTAGTTTTATAATAAGGCTTTACCTCTTTCAATAAATCAGAAACCTTATCCATAATCTCTTGTTCATGCCTGCAATCTTCACATGATTCAATATGGGATTTTAATGTTTCCTCATTACCGAAAGTAAATAGTGCCTCATATTTAGTACATTTTTCCGTCATTATTTTGCCCTTTTAAAACTTATTTTATTTTCTGTTTTTTATAAAGTTTTTAAACCTTACACTTATATAACGAAACAAAAATAAAAAAGTTCATTTGTAAAAAAATTTTCTTCATAATATTATAACATATGTTACAAACACTAGCAAAAAAAATTTTTCACATGTTTTATGATAGCTGGAAAAAATCATGGCAATAACTGATATAATAAAAAAGACTTGTAAATCACTAGGCGAAAATAATAAACCAACATATGTTGTAATGGCAATTGCAACAGTAAAAGGTATTTGTCGTCCAATGTTTACAATGATGGATAAGACGGAAAACCCCGAAACTAAAAAATATACAGCTCTTAGAGAAGGCTTAACAGAAGCAATCGCAATACCATCATATTGGGCTTGTGGAGAAATTGCAGGCAAATTTGCAAAAAAAGCATTCAATAGTGATCCTGCACTAGCAAACCGTGCAGAAAAAAACTTAATGTTTATTGGAGTATGTACTGCAGCATTATTTGTAATTCCCGCTCTTTGTTCTGTTGCAATAAAACCTATAATGGATAAATTGGGACTTAAATCTCCTAAAGATAAAGCAAATAGCAATCAAAAACAACCAGCTGTAATTGAAAATACACCTCTTACAAATTCAACAGTAATTTCACAACCTGCAGTAAAACTTAATACTTATCCACAAATGAGTACTTTTGTAAATAGACCACAAGTTGGTCTAAGGGTAGGTGGCTTATGATAGGAGCTATTAAAAACGTATTAACAAGTTCACAACTTGCAAGTGTTGCACAAAATACAACTCAATCTGTTGCAGCTGAAACAGTCTTAAAATCAATAGGCAGACCAGGTTTTATTCTTATTGACAAAGATATTGATTCTGACACAAAACAATATGCAGCGGCAAAAGAATTCTTATACCAAGCAACCTGCTTAGGTGTATATATGGCATTAATCGTTCCTGTATTCAAAAAAGGCGGTTTTAAATTTGCTAAAAATGTAATCTTCAAAAATACAGAAGGATTCCAACATTTTAAAGATGTTAAAGAATATATGCATTATAGAAAATTAGCAGACAATCCATCTTTAAACAACAGACTTAAAACTCTTGAAAAAGAACGTGTTACAGATAAAACTAAAATTAAAGATAAATATAATGACACTTTAATTGCAGAATTACATAAAGAAAAACCTGAAAAATTTGCATATGTAAAAGGTGCAGTAGAATTAAGCAATATCATCGGTTCTGTCTTGGGATTAGCAATACTAGCACCAAAAGTAAGCCATGCTTTTATTCACCCAGCTCTAAGATTTTTAGGTCTTGAAGAGAAAAAGGGTAAACAACAAACACAGCAACTTGCAAAACTTGATACAAAAGCTTAAATTATCTTTAATTTACCAAGGATAGTCGGCCTTAATTTCCCAGCCATCATATTGGATTAATGCACCGCAATAAAATCCAGCATCATTAGGAGAATTCTTATTACAACCTCTTCTCGTATTGGCCATTAGGGTTTCTCTAGAAGAACCACTACCTGCCATATTTAATTTTTTAGTAGCTGATGTTAACATAAATGTAAAAATATCACGACCATATATATTTGGCTTAGAATTTCCATTAATATCCACATGGATATACAAATACTGATAAACTCCAGATCCACTAACATCCATAGCAAATGCAATGATAGTTCCATCTTTTAATGTAATTATATAATATGGTTGCCTTCCCCAAGACACTAATCTTTTTCTATTTAATTCATATCTATCTATATTTCTTTGTTGTGAACAATTTAAGCCACAATTTTCAACAACATCCAAATATGGTAAAAAATATCTATTTAATAAATCTGTTAAAATTTCTTTGTAACTACCATTCGGATCAGAAGAATCCATTTGCCCTATATTATTCAAATTCCATTCATCAATAGTGCCATTTTCTGCTTGAGAAGAAACTAATGCCTGACTAATAACAGAATAAGATTTTTTTAATTGAACAATCGTCTGTTTCTTTTGATAATTTGTAATTAACGAAGGCATTGTCATTGCAGCAACTACACCAATTATCCCTAAAGTTATTAATACCTCTGCTAATGTAAATCCCAAACGTGCCACTTGACCAGACACGATTTTTTTTAATACCCCTCGAAAGCCTTGTGTAACAAGCTCTAAATTGCCCCCCCCCCGACAAGCGCATTAGTAGACAAATCTACACAATTATCTGCAAATTTGCAAGATTTTTGTGTCTGATCTGCTTGAAATCTTTTCATTACTAGCTCCTTTCTTTTTTAATATTTTAGCTTATTTTTGACAAATATTCAACAGAACGTTGAGAGATCAGTTCTGCTTTCAACTTTTTATTTTTACGCTCTTTTTTAGGTAGTACAATAGGTGTTACAATTCCCCAGTTTGAATTTATAGGCTGGAATTTTTCATGACTCTCATCACTAATATATTGAGTTAATGCACCCAACATAGTTTCTTTAGGAAGTTCTAACAATTCATTATTATTAATAAATCGTGCCATATTAATTCCTGCAAGCATTCCTGTTGCAATTGATTCGGTATACCCTTCAGTACCTGTCAATTGACCTGCAAAAAACAAATCTTTTCGTTTTCTTGTCTGCAAAGATGCATTCAAAATCTTTGGAGAATTAATAAATGTATTTCTATGCATAACTCCATATCTTACAATATTTACATTTTCTAACCCTGGAATTGATTGAAGTAGTTCTTTTTGAGCTCCCCATTTCAAATTTGTTTGGAATCCCACAAGATTAAATAACGTTTTAGCAGAATTATCTTGTCTTAGTTGAACAACAGCATAATTTTCTTCTCCAGTACGTTTATCAATAAGTCCAACTGGCTTCATAGGTCCAAACCTTAACGTATCCACTCCACGAGAAGCTAACACTTCAATAGGTAGACAACTTTCAAAAAATTTAGCATTTTTTTCAAATTCTTTTAATTCTATTTTTGGGGCATTAATCAATATATTATAAAAATTCTCGTATTCTTCTTTATTCATTGGACAATTAATATATGAAGCCTCACCTTTATCATATCTGCTTGCCCAAAAAGCTTTATCGAAATTTATACTGTCTTTTTCTACAATTGGAGCAATAGCATCAAAAAAATGAAGATGTTCGCTTTGTGTAAACTCTTTAATAGAATCAGCTAATTTATCAGAAGTCAAAGGACCAGATGCCATAATTGTATAACCTTCAGGAATTGATGTAACTTCATCTTTTATTATATTAATATTTTCATCAGCTTCTATTCTTTTGGTAACAGTTTCAGAAAAAAGTTCTCTATCAATAGCTAAAGCATTACCTGCAGGAACTGAACATTCTCTTGCAATAGTTATCAACTCTCCGCCAAGAATTTCCATTTCTTTTTTCAATAATCCTGAAGCATTTGAACAATCAGAAGCTCCTAAACTATTTGAGCATACAAATTCTGCGAATTTATCAGTCTTATGCGCACCTGTAGATTTTTTAGGTCGCATTTCAAATAAATTAACTTTTAATCCTCTTTTTGAAAGCTGTAAAGCAGCTTCAGAACCAGCCAATCCGGCACCAATTACATTTATTTCCATAAGATGAGTTTATACCAGATAAAAAAGAGTGTCAATTTTAATAGACAATTGGGTGATTTTTTATCTATCATTAGAGTTTATTACAAATTTGTAAAATAATTATTATAATTGTAGTAAAAAACTTGCAACTTTTTTTAATATTAAGTATAATAAGTACACTTAATACATTTATGACCTTTTGTTAATTTTTTGTAAAAATTCACTAGCAAAAAAGCAATAAGTGTAAAAGATCAGTTTTTAAATACATGTGTAGTTAGGAAAAATTAAAGTAGGGATATGGCAGTAAAAGCAATCAATTCAACAATCAATGTTGCAAAACACAATAATCTTAAAGAACAAAATCAACAAAAACATCAACAAACATCTTTCACAGGTAGTTTTAACCCTGTTGTTACATTAATGGATGCTATAGACAAAGGTGGTTTTGCAGCTTCATTTATCGCTCAAGACGGTATCGGAATGGTTGCTCCAAGAATTTATGAAGGCTTAAACCGTAATAGAGAAAAAGATGAAAACGGTAAAAAAATTGGGCCTTTAAACTGGGAATTTGCAAGAAGAGAAGGAATCAGAGAAATCTTAAGCGGACCTAGCGCATTCTTAATCCCTATGGGAATAATGGCTATAATAAAGAAAACATCTGGAACTGCAAACAATGTACACGTAAGCCATATTGAAGCTTTAGGACAAAATTTTGCAGACTACGCTGCAAAACATCCTGATCAATTAAAAAATTCATCAGAATTCAAAAAGGGTTATTATGCGCAAATTTTAGAAAATGCACTTGAAAATTCTACAGATGAAACATTTAATGGTGAACAATTAAAAGACAAAGCTAAAAGCTTTGCGGAAAAACTAGTTGATTCTGAAGAAAAACGCGCAAATAAAGATAAGAAAAATGCAAACAAACTTCAAGCTGAAATTGTTGACGAATATATGAAATTAAGAAAACAATATTCAGCTCCATCAGGTAACGAATTAGCAGTATCTCTTAAAGTTTCAGGTAAAGATAAACCTCTTGGAACTAATATAAGACAATTAGTTCAAAGTTTAACAGATTATTCAGGAGATGCTTTAGAAAAAGTTAATAAACATTTAGAAAAACATGCAAATGGAAACATTGATGAATATATTAAGAAATTCAACACTCACAGAGCTGGCACAAGAGTACTTTCAAATTTAGGAATGTGGTCAGCAGTTGTAGGTTTCTATACTTTAATCCCTAAATTATACAACTTAGGTCTAAAACATGACCCAGGATTAAAAGGACTTGTAGAAGAAGGTGCTGAAAAAACAGAAGATAAAGTAAAAGAAGACAAGAAAGCAGAAGCAAAAGATCAAACAAAAGATAAAAATGTAGCTTTCACTGGCGGAATTACTTCAATGGCTGGGAAAACAGCATTGAAAGACGGCGGCATTAGTAAAGTATTAAAGATTTTTGAATTCAACGGAGCATCAATGTCAGTACCAGCAATGCTTACATTGTTATTTGGCTTTTGCTTGCCTCCAAGATATATAAACGCAAAAAGTGACAAAGAACGTAAAGAAATTTTAGTTCGTGATATTTCAAGTTTTACAGCAATCTTATTTGGAGCAAAAGCACTATCTAGAGGTTTCTCTGACGTATTTGCAAATGCATCTGGTTTTGCATTAAATATAAAACCTGAAAATCATAACAAAAATTTCTTTAACAAATTGAAAAACTATTTCACAGCAGGTTCTGGCGTTAATGTATTAAATAGTGAACAAATTGTATCTAAATATAGTAATGTTCAAGAATACCAAAATGGAATTAACGGATTCTTCAATTTCTTAGAAGAAAACGGTGGAAATGTAAAAAAAGTATTACTAAATGTTGATAAAACAGTAAAAGAAAATGCTGAAGAAATAATGAAAAATTTCAATGGACAATTTATAAAAGATGCAACAATTGAAGATATTCATAAAGCATTTGAAAAAGCTAAAGGCTCTGAAGCTCTTGAAAAAATTTACACAGTATTCTCTACAAAAGACAACAAATTTGTTAATAGAGCAAAAACAATGAATAGTGCATTTGGATTTGCATCAACATTAATTCTTGTTCCAGCATTTATGATGTGGCTTGCTAGATACTGTGAAAATATGACGAAAAAAGCTATTGCAAAAGAAAAAGAACAAAAAGTTGCCGCTACAGCAGTAAACACACAACCACAAACAAAAACGAAAGAGGTATCAAATCAATCTCAAAACACCTCAACACAAACAAATTCACAAAACTCTGTAAATACAGCAACAACTGACGCATCGGCAATTACAGCAACTAAAAAATTGTCAATGGCAGGTTTCTTAAATAAATAATATACAAAAAATCCGGAATAATACCGGATTTTTTATTTAATTATTACTTCAATCATATCTATTTCAATCTAAATGAATAATCTTTTGGAATTTTCCAATTATTATACATTATTAATGCTGCACAATGTCTAGGATATTGAGCATCCTTATTACAAGAATAAACATATTTAGAATCTGTTAACGATTCAGCATTAACCTCTTTGTTTTTTAATTCTCCACTTATATAAGGCTGAAAAGGAGTATTTGTATACAATCTATTGCCAGGCGGATCTGCAGTACTAAATTGAAATGAAAAAGATGAACGTCCAAAATCTTTTGTTAAGCATCCTTGATTTTGATATTGCCCCGTCCAATTTTCTGCGTTAGGATAATAACAAAAATTCATCCAAAAACCCCAATGAACGCAAGCTTTAGCTATTAATAATGAGCCATCTGCCAAATAGAGTCGCCTCAATGTACAAGAAGCACTGCCATCATAAGATGGAGCTACATCAATAACATTTAAATAAGGAATAAAATATTTTTCAATAGCTCCTGTTCCATTAGGACCTGATTCCCAAGTATGATAATCACCATAATCAAGTTCTGCTTTTTTTATAGCTTGATTCACTGTAGTATATATCTTTTTTAATGATGTTTCTACCTCTCGTTTTTTATAATTTTGAATAAGAGTAGGAATTGTTAATGCTGCTACAACTCCAATTATACCTAAAGTAATTAACACTTCTGCAAGTGTAAATGCTTGAGCAGAGCCTAAATTACGCCCCCCCCCGATTTTCAAATCTTTTCATAACTAGCTCCTTTCTTTTCAATTATTATAACATATTACCTAACTATTCTCAATAAAAAAAAAGAACCTTATACAAGGTTCTTTTTTTATTCAAAATTATTAATCTTCAATTAAAGCATTAATATCATCTACCATAGCATCAGGATCAAAGCCATGAACTTTTGCTCCTGCTTCTAAGTTTTCAAAATGAGCAGCTGCACAACCAATACAGCCTAGTCCGTATTTTTGAAAAACTGCTACACTTTCAGGACAAATTTGAACAATGTCCATAATATTCATATCTTTAGTAATTTTTTGAGCCATAATAACATCTCCTTATATTGACTTTATGTATAACTTCATTAAATACATTATACAATAAAAAAGAAGGATCTGTATTTTTATGGAATTTTTAAAAAACTTATTTAAAGATGATGAAAAAATAATAGGATTGTGCAGTTTCAAGAAAAAAGAAACAACAAAAATCTATTCATTTACACCACAATTCAGTGCAACAAAACTAATTTACAGCACAAATACAAAAAACAACTTCCTTTTATCCTAAACAGTATAGTCTTGTACCCTTTGTTGGGTCATTTAATGCATTAGGAGTAACAATACCATTAGGACGATTAGGATTTGCTTCTCCAAAATTGAAAGTATTTTTAACGAAATTATTTTCGACCCTTGCACTTTGGTAAGGATTTGAAACTGCTTTTAATCCATTTATTCCAAATAATTTTTGTATAGACATAAAATTTTACCCCATAATTTCCCTTATTTATATAAAGAAAATTATGGAACAAAAATTGCCTAATTATAAAGAAATATTAAGCTAATAAGTCTAAATGTCTAGCTTGAGTTTCACTACCGATAACTCTCGGATGATTCAAATTATAATCACTATTTGTCTGTTGAGCAAACAATCCTGTATTAAAGATATTTACACTTTTATTTTGTCGGTTATTTTCAAATAAATTAACCGGATTTACTCTAAAAATATTTGTTGGTTGTATAGCTTCAATTCCGTTCATAAATGACCTCAAATAAAATAAAACCTGAAAATAAAAATATTTTCAAGTTTTAATAATTTTGTTACAAATTTTACAATTAATTACTGATCACTTTCATGGTGTTCATTATCTTTCATAAGTTTTGCAAAATCTGAAGGTTTGATACTTTGAACAAACTTTTTAAATTCTTGAGCTTCTTCTTCATCTTTAGCAGAATCTGTTGATACTGATCCGTTTGAAATAACATTTGCTGTAACAAAAATCGGAGCATCAACACGAATTGCAACAGCAATAGCATCAGAAGGGCGAGAATCGATTTCTAATATTTCACCATTTTCATTAGATAAGAATAAAGTTGCATAATAAGTATCTTTTTCTACATCATTAATTTCAACTTTATCAAGATTATAACCAGTTTTTTCAATAATATTAATAATCAAATCGTGAGTCATTGGACGAGCGACAGTAAGATTTTCAATTTTTCTTATAATTGCACTAGCTTCAGCTGACCCAATCCAAATAGGCAAAGCCTTTCTATTTTCTTTATCATGTAAAACTACAATAGGAGAACCAGTTCTTGTATCAAGGGCAATCCCCATAACTTTCATTTCAATCATCTTAAAAAGCCTTTCTTAATCATTTATCAATATTCTATCTTAATACTAAATAACGGTCAAGAGTAAAGTAAAAAAATAAAATATTTACGAAATAAAATATTTATGTTATTATAAAGATATGCACATGTTGCAACATTAAGTTGTGAAAATTAAATAGGAAATGGAGTAATGGCCGAGTGGCTGAAGGCGGCACCCTGCTAAGGTGTTATGTGGGGCAACCTGCATCTAGGGTTCAAATCCCTATTACTCCGTTTTTTAGTATATAAAGCATATCAAGTGCAAGTTATAAGTTTCAGAAAATGCCCGAATTTCGGGCATTTTTTATTATTAATATCATATTTTGAGACTTAATTTATGTTCATTTGTTAAGATCTATACCGAAAATTCAAAAAAGTCTCAGACTAGATTTTTCGAAGTGCAAGCTTATCTTGTTAATTATTTCATTTCTAAAAACTTTTTACAAGTTAAGATTACATAGATGCTTGTATTAAAATTATCCATTATAACAAATGTATCTAGACTTGTTATCTAGATTTTCGAGTAAAAATTTGATAATTAAAATTATTAAAGTTTTGCAAACTCGTATAGCTTTTTTACAGTAATTTCTGCAGCTTGTCTTCCATTTAAAACATCTTCTACAATATTAGGAGGTAAAAATCTTAAATTCATTAATCTGTAAATATATGTACTCTTTTTCTGTTCTGGGGATAACTTTTCTTCTTTCCATAATTTATAATAATAAAAGCCTTTTATTATTGCATTTATTAAAGTAGAATTGTATTTAACTTCATCTCCTATAATTAGTTTATTACCATGGCTTGGAGTTGAAACTATTTTTATATCTTTTTTAATTATGATAAATTCAGTATCTTGAATATTTATGGGTATTTCTTTATTGTAAGCTAGATTTTCTAAAATCTTAATTGTTATATTTTTATTTAATTCTAATTCAATATTGTCTTTAGATATTATCACTTTATGTACAATTAATCGTATTATCTGATCATTGAGCTTTAAATTTTCAAGAGAACTTAAAATTGTATTCTGGACCTCTAATGTATAATTGTTTAAATATGGTTGAATGTTAGTTTTATCCGAAATTAAAGCTGCTATTTCCTGTTTTACAATGTTTTCAATTTCATCTCCTGGAATTTTATTTACTGAACCCGCAAGGTCTCTTTTATGTTTGATATTAGCTTGTGATACATAATAACGATAACGCTTCTTGTGACGATTATAACTATATGTAGGAGACATATAGTTTCCTTTATCATCAAATAATTTAGAACTTAATAAGGCATATTGATTATTATTTGTTGCATATTTCCTTTCACCTTTATTGTTTTTGATCCCTTGTTGCACTCTTTCAAATAAATCAGGCTCTATGATTCCATTATGTAAGCCTTCATATTCTTCATTTTTATAGGTAATTTTACCAATATAAACTTTATTATTTAGAATTTTTGAAATATGTCCAACACTAAAAATTTTACCATTCACTGTTTTTATATTATTTTCTTCTAGATATTTTTGAAGTTTTATACTTGAACCGAGTTCTAAATACTTGTTAAATATTAATCTAACTATCTGTGCTTGTTCTGGAACTTCTACTAAAGTCCCGTTTTCTTTTTTATAGCCTAATGGGGCTGTTCCATGAAGAAACATTCCTTTTTTACGAGAAGCAGCAAATTTATCTCTTAATCTTTCACTTGTAACTTCTCTTTCAAATTGTGCAAATGACAATAACATATTTAAAGTTAAACGTCCCATAGATGTTGTAGTATTAAACTGTTGAGTAATGGATACAAAAGAAGTTGCGTGTTTATCAAATATATTAACAATTTTTGCGAAATCCATTAATGAACGTGTAAGTCTGTCAACTTTATAAACTACAACTATATCTATTTTATCCATTTTTATATCTTCTAAAAGTTCTTTAAATGCTGGTCTATCAATTGTTCCACCAGAAAAGCCTCCGTCATTATATTGTTTGTTAACTAGAATCCAACCTTCGTGTTTTTGAGAATTAATATATGATTCGCAAGCTTCTCTCTGTGCATCAAGAGAGTTAAAATCTTGTTCAAGACCTTCTTCTGATGATTTTCTAGTATATATTGCGCATCTGATTTTTTTAATCATTTACATACTCCGAAGAATCTTTTTCCGTTCCATCTAGTCCCAGTAATTTCATAAGCAATTGCAGAAAGACTTTTATAAATTTTATTATTATAATAAAAGCCTTGTTCTAGAGCTTTTACTTCATGTATTTTCCCATTATATTCTCTTAGAAATCGCTTCCCTATTAGTGTAGCTTTTGATTGCATCGTATTCAAAGTACAATCAATTAAAGTGGATTTAGCCTCAAATTTCAAAACTAATTTATCTATTTGCTTCTTTAATTCTGGAGAAAAATCATGATATTTTTCTTTCCATCGTTCCATTTTTCTATCAAGCAGTTTGTTATTCATGTTAAATCCTTTATGTATTAGCATTTATCGCTCTTTATTCTTGCAATATCAAGGGTAAAGACACAAATTGTATCATTTTAGTTCAATATAATAACCGTCTTCTTGATCAGGCCTTCGGATAAATAAATATTTACCTGCGATATAAATATTTACACTTTTATTTTCAGGATCTAAGTTTTTAATTTCCATTAAAGCATTAATAAGATCTTCTAAATATGCCATAATAAATCCTTTCAAGTTTCGTAGTTACATACATCACTCAAAAGGATTTTTTTGCAAGTATAAAATAACTTTTATAAGAACTATTCCATATTATTAAAATTATGGATGAATTTTATTTTTTCTGGATAATTTTTCAGGTATGTTTCTTGTTCGGTAAAATTTTCAATACCTAAGCCCATAAATAGTTCATAAATTGCATATGTATTTCTAGAAATTTCAGATGGAGAGCCTGGTATATTTGTTCTATAATCATTAATCTGTGCTTTATATTGATTATTAAATAAATCTTTCCATAATGGTAAGATTTTATTTATCTCTTTTGATTGCATTTTTAGGTTTTTTAAAATATAGTCATCATAAACTTCCATATTAACAATAGCTATAGCATTTAATACTAAAACAGGTTCAATAAACAAAATATCTTTTTCTAATAATATATCTAAAGTTAAATTTAACCTTACAAAAAATTTTTCAAGGTCTCTTGCTGAAAAATTTAAAACTTTTGATATTTCTGAGATTAAATGGCTTAAATAATTTTGCTCTTTTTCATAATCAGGCTCAGGATAAGTTGTATAGGATACTCTTTTCATTCGAAGATTATAATTATAATAGCGTCCATCTTCTATAAATTTATTAATTTTATCCCATAATTGAGTTAAATTATAATACGCAAGCTGTTCCATAGAAGGGGTAGGCAATTGAAAATCTACATCAATAAATTTTCTTAAATAGCCATTTTCTTCACCTATGTTGACTCCAAAAATTTGTCTTACAGAATTTTCTATTTGCTTCTTATCAACAGACAAAACAAATATAATATTAGGAATACCAAAGAAATGTTTAATTATCTCAAGCGTTTTAATGGTATACATTGGATGACAACGGTCTAATTCATCAACAAATATAATAATTTTTTTATTGAGCTTTGTTTGAATACTTGTTAATTTACTTTTGAATTCACACATTTCCCCTTTTAATTCTATGTATTCAGATTTAATCATTTTTTTATTTGGATCAAAATTTGCAGCACAATTTACAACACCTAAATTAACACCGACTTGGAATGAAGATTTTTTACAGATATTTTTAGCGAATTTCTTACTCCATTTTATATCTTTTTCTAGTTTTGTTTTGATATCTACTTTTTCCAGTTCATTAAATAGCTCTACAAATAGTGGGATTAATGGAGATTCATAAAAATCAGATTCCCATGCGTTGTACAAAATATTTATTGAGTCATTTTCCATAAGTTTAATAAGGTTTTGAATGAAATATGTTTTTCCGCCACCCCAAGGTGCAGAAACACTAATAACATTTAAATCTGTATTCAATAATATACTCTTAAAATTTTCCGCAATGGCTTTTCTTTCGAGCTTATCATCTTCAAATGCTACTTCTGACATTATTTTAAATCTCCAATTTTAATGTATAAATTTTTAATGCTTGTTTTCATTTTTTATTTCATTAACTTATTTACTTCTGATTTTTAAGTAAACAAATATAACAACAAAAAAGAACAGCCTAAACCAATCAATATGTCAAGAGAAATTGGTAAAAAATTGTGAAAAATATTTCAGTTAATGCAAAAGGTACTTTGGCCATGGGCTGCTATCATCGTTCAATAAACCTTGAGCTATACTGATAATTCCATATAAAGAACCATCATTACCATTCCACATGGCCCTTCCAACAACATATCCTTGGGCAAATTCATTCCAATTATGATAAAGTTCTCTAGCACATTCATATGCTGCCATTATGTATTGCCAAGCTTGTTCTTCTGTAATGTAACCAACATCACAACAACAACGAGTAACTAAAACTAATCGACCTAAGTCCCAAGCTTTAACAGATATTGTTTTGAATTCACTTGCACCTTTTACAATATGTTCATCAACAAGAACTTCTAGAGATGCTTTTATATTGCCAACATAAGCCATTAAAGAACGGTCTTTTTCTTCTTCCAATAAAATATCTACATTAAATTCTTGAGCCGAATTTGCGATTACTGGTCTTATTGCGTCAAAGTAAATATTATGTCCTCTATGCAATAACCAATTTAAAGTTTCTAGAGCAGATTCCCTGTCATATATTCCATAATAGTCACTTAATCTACCTGCGACATCATCTTTATCAGGTTCTGTTTCTATGCAATTGTAATAATATCCATTTTGTTCTGAATTAATTGCACCGATATTCAGTGCAGCATATTGCTCTCTGCTTAATATCGGTGCTTTTTCATTATAGATATATTTTACATCTTTAAAACAATTAATTATTCTTTTAATATTATTTTTAATTCTTGCAAAATCCATTTTTACCTTTTTTCTGCTAATTCTTCAAAAACAAAAGATCCTTGTTTTTTATCATAAGAAATTGAATATTGTTTTTTAGGTTCAACGTTTACTTCAATTTTTTGAGGATCATAAGTTGTTCTTACCCATTTATGTAATATTCCAGGTCTTTGAGTTTCATATTGTAATTCTAAAACGTTAGTCCCAGGAACTAAATAATGACCTCTTTGACCATATCCAACAGAGATTTGCATTTGAGGCTCATCATTGATTGTTAAACAATTAACAGTATTAGTAAAACCTAATGGATGCCATTGGCAATCTTTAATTACCATAATTGATGCATCAGGGTTTTCATTTTCATATTTTTTCTTTGACATTGAGTGCATATACATTGCAACTCCTTGATAAACAAAACTTAAAACAATTAAGCCGCCTACAATTAGAATATACTGAGTCATATCCATTATTATTCCTCCTTACTTTTTAATGGTTGCTACTTTAATAGGTGGTTCATTTTCAATTTTTGCACCCAACTTTGAAAGCATTTCTTCATAATCTTCACCACTAAAGTTAGTTGCATCAATATAATCTTCTTTTCCTGTTTCTTTACTTACATAATAAATATCTTGGTCATCTTCACTTTTAGTATTTGAATCTTTTGAATATTCAGACCAATAATATTGATCGATAACAAATCCTTTTATTATTTTTCCAAATCTTTTTATAATAAGCTGGTTATCATCAGTAAAAACAATTGAAACATTATCTGCGTAATAAACCTTATAAAACATCCAAATAACAACAACTATAGCAGCAATTGCAGAAATTAAAAAACTATGAGTAAATCTACCTACAATATTATATATAAACCAGCCTGCACATAAACCACAACCAGTCCAAAACAGCTTTGTAGTAAATTTTCCTTTATACTCCTTCATGTATAACCTCCAAAAAATAATAAATAATACTTAACCCCTATTAATTTAAAATCATCACATCCATGTTGTATAGAATACAATAAAAATTTTTAAAGTAAATACTAACTATACAAATCTTTGGAAATACAATATCACTTAAACCTTTTTGTGTTATTATTATTCCAACAGAATCTTCAAATTATAGGGGGTGAATTATGCAAATACAACCAATTACCAATCGCACAAGTAACACAAATTTTGGTGCAAAAATCAACTGGGTTGGAGGTTCAATTGTGACTCCGAAAGCTAAAAAATTGTTGCCAAAAAATTCCTTCAGAAGATTAGAAGAAAAAGCTAAAAAATAGGTACAGATACTGATTCTGTACATGTTGGGCTTTGGTACACGTATGATTTTGAGCCTTCTCGTAATTTGTTTTTAAATGCATTAGGAGTGCCAACATATAGAGTAAAGGAACGCAAAACATCTTTATCACTAACTTCTGTATTTCCATCAAAAAAAATGGTTGATGACATACATAGAACAGAGATAAAAGGGGCTTCGGATAAACAAAAATTATCTGCATATAAAGCTATATGGAAATATCTGGATGCTTTAGGAGAACAATATAAAACTAAATAGATAAAAAAAGTCGGGTGCAAAGCTCCCGTTTTTTTTACAATTTTTACAAAATTAGCAATTTTAGATTAACTTTTTACTTTATATATATAACGGGGATTATGGGATATTTATATGTCTGTACAAGCAATTGGAAATTATCAAGTTATAAAAACTAATAATATATCTAATGCAAAACAATCTGGAAATAAATTTACACCACTATTTCAAATGAATTTTGCATCAAATACTCTTGCTCAAGAAAAGAAACCTGTTATCGGGGATTTTAAACAAGGATACTTGAATGATTGCTGGTTGTGTGCTATTGCAAAATCCTTATCACAAACCCCTGAAGGTTCTATACAATTATCAGAAATGATAAAAAAGAATAATGATAATACTTATACAGTAACATTCCCAAATGATGCTAAATTTACAGTAACAGAACAAGAATTAAAAGACGATAAAGTTAGAAATATTGATGGACAATATTTACAAAAAGAAAGTCTATTCTATTTAAACAGTAAAAGTCCATTTATAAAATTTGTTTATAATCCCTATATTACCTATTCAAAAGGTGATGAGAATTTAAAAATTCTTGAAGTTGCTGCAAATAAATATGTGCATAAGCTAGTTGATGAAAAAGTTAAGGCAGGCTTAATACCAGAAGTAGATAGAGGGAAATATAGCCTTGATAATTATCCGATTGATGAAAAGTTACTATTTGGGAATATGAGCCGATATTTAACTTGTTCAATAGATATTGGAAGTTTAAAACCATCAGAAATATTAATGGTTGGAACTGATTCAAATTCAGCATTAAATAACCTTAAAGGAATAGGTACATCTCATCATGCTTATACCGTAAAAAGTATAGACAAGACAAATAAAACAATATCTTTAATTGATCCACAAGATACGAAAGCTGAACCGTTAGTAATATCTTTTAATGATTTTTATAAAAGATATTCTTATATAAGTCTTAAAGGAAACTATAAAGATACAGTAAATAAAACTAATGTTATTAAAGAAGCTGGCAATTTTGATTTTGCAAGAAAGACTATGGATATAGCAAGCAAACAATCTCCTGGATATTTAACTCAAGCATATATTACTGCTACTCCAGAGCTGCTTGCTGAGTTAGGCGAAAAAGATTTGCAGGCAAAATATATAGCAAATGTAATAGATTTGTCTTCACAAGGTATTGGAACAGAAGATGATTGTTTTAAAGGTGCAGTATATTCAATAAAAAATAATGAAACCTTAAATTTAGTAAATAAACAATTACGTAAAATACCAAATCCTACATACTCAATTCCAAATAATGGAGAAACAATACTTGAAAAATATATAAATGAAGAATTTTCATTTAACTCTAAACAAGAATTACTTAATTATATTGAACAAATCAAGAAAAAGTAATTATTTTGCTTGATTTAATACCTTATCAACGTCAGGTATTTTCCCTTTTTCAAGTTTATTTGCATATCTTTCAGCTCTTTTTAGCATAAAAATTGGCATATCAAAGAATATATTGCTATTAAACTTCTTATATTTTACTGTTGCATAAAGATGTTTCACTTTTTTATAAAGAGGTTTGTAATCAGAAGATATACCAGTTTTTACCAATTGAGTATTTGTTGACAAATAAATATCGTATGGATTATTTTTTTGATTCTCAATAATTTTAGAAAGTTTTTTTAATTGTCTTGCACTAAAATTATCTCTAATGTATTTCTGAGCTTCAGAATCTATTTTTAGAGCCATCCCGAAGTTTAAATTATTACTTGAGCTTTGTACTGCTTGTATTTGCATAAATATATCCCTTTCAATTTTGAATTATAATAACATAAAAATAATTTGAATTTGCAGTGTTAAAATAATTTAATACCAATGGCAAAATTTATATTTACGGGTTTTAAAAAATATTAGGAGTACAAACATGAAAATAAATGGAATAAAAACAAATATATTTAAAGATATTATTACCCCTGCGACGAAAAAAATAGTCAATTTAAAAAAATTTGACCTTGTACGGCAACCGGCAGCAGATACGATTGAAGTTAGCCTATTAAAAGAAAATTTTCAAGGAATTAGTTCTAAAACTTTTAAAAAATTACTTTCAACTGAATTCACACCTAAAACTAACTTAGATGAAAATTTCTTAAGGATAACGACTCTGATTGATAAAAAGACAAATAAACCTGTAAATGCATATATTGCAAGAGTTGATGAAGATGTACCTAATATGGAAAAATACTATCTTATGGTTCCAGATGCGAATGGTGAGATAAATATTAAAAATAAAAATTATAGAGTTGTAGGTGATACATATTTTTATATAGATAAAGAACGTCAAATGATAAGCCCGAAATTTGAGGGAACATTTATTGACGGGGAACTTTGTGAAAAAGTCTTATCCTACATGAATGCAAAAGGTAATAAAGAGTATGGCGGAATCGGAACAAGAATGCATCAATTGAGAGTAGAAAGAATGCTGCAAAATGGTTTGGGCAATGTTTGTATTGTAGCAGAAGGGAATTCTTTCCCATTCCATTATTCAATGGGATACAGACTAGCTCCCGCGAAAAGGCCTCTTGAAGATTCAACAAAAATTTTACAAGAATTTTCAAGTTTAAATCAAAAATCTCCACGAGAGAATTCAAAATATATTTTTCTCGAACGTAATAATGATAAAAAAGTCGTTATCAATTGGTCTGCGACATTAGAACACTTTTTGAATGATTATTACAAAAATGGCGGAGCTCCACTAGTGGATTTTTCTCCAAACATGTATTTGAACGAAGCATCTCTTGAACAATGGATTGAAATGATTAAAAAACAACCAATATTGTATTAGTGAGAATCTTTGTAACAAAAAATAATACAAATATATAATTTAAAATATTTATAATAAAATAAAAGGATACTAGGAGGTTATATGCGTGTTGTTAATGATTTAAACAGGGGTTCAAATAATTATTATTCTCAAAATTCACCATCTTTTGGAGCTGTATATTCAAAAAGCTCTGTAAAACTTTTAAAAAGATTTATTCCTGAAATAATAAACGAAGAAGGTTTTGAATTTGCACAAAAAGCACTCAACAATTTAGCACAAACAGGTAAACGCAAGGATAATTTGATACTAAAATTTAAAGATGTCGACCAACTTGGTATAGGAAGATTAGAGGTTCATGCAAAAAAACTATCTGACAAAGTTAATAGTTTTAGTAAAATAGATATCCCGGTTGATACATTAGGACTAAAAGATTCACAAGAGTTTGAGTCTCTTACAGCTTTTGTAAATTCAGACAGTTTTGTACCAAAAGCAAATAGTGCTCTTGTTGAAAATGAAAAATTGTCACATCCTCAAAAAGTAAGAAATTTTGTACGTGAAAAATTCCAAGACCTCTCTCAAAAAATTCAAGATAAAACAGAAGCTATATCTGAATCAGTTTATACGATTGATGGAACCAAACCTAAAAGTAAATGGGCATTTTTAGCAAATATAAAAGATTTATTTACAAAAAATCAATATCAATATACTGACAAACAAAAAGAAGAAGCTAAAATTCTCGCTGGAATGATTGATAATTTACCATTAAAATAAATAAATATTTAAAAAGCGTCTTTAAGTTATGACTTAAAGACGCTTCAATATATCAGAATTTATTACATATGCAATTGAGCTGAGAAATCAGCAATATACCAATCGTTCTCCGTTTTCTTTACAGCTTCTCGCAATGTTTTAATTATTTTTTCTTCATTTTTAGCTGTAAATGCTCTAAGTGATATTGGTTTTATATATTTACATATATCTTCACCATATCTTTCATGACTTAGTGAAACCTTATCTAGTGTTTCACTTATAAAAACATCCGTATTTTCTTCTTTTTCTAATCTATTAATAAATCCGCCTCTTTCTTTTAAAATTTGAGCCATTTTATTAATACTTTTTGTACTCACTGCCATTGGTTCATTGGTTTTTAAATACAAACCAGTAAAATTAACATTATTTTGTATATTCATCAGACAATACCCCCTTTAGAATATTAAAAACCAAAAAAATAAAATTTGCTATAACATTTACAAAATTTAAAACCTAAATTTAAAATTTTGAAAAATTTTTCAACACTATTTAATTTAAACAAGAAGTTTGAATATTAACATAGCAAAAATTATTTTGTTATGTTTTATATAAATATGCAAATAACATATCCTATACATCAAAAGCATAATATATATCCTAGTTTCTGTAGTACTACGAGAGTTGGCTTACTTTCAGACTCTGTTGATTATATCTATAGTACACAGTCTTCAGTTTTTAGAACGGATTTAGATTGGATGAAATTTGCCAAATATTTAGGTATTCATTTTAAAGACGCTGAGAAAGTTAATGTTGTTTGTCAAGCTTGTTCAGATGGTTCTGAGCCATATACTTTGGCATTAGCGTTAATTCATTCTTTAGGGTTTGAAGCTTCAAAAAAATTCTTTCCTATAAAAGCAAGAGATATTGATATAACAAACATTTCCAGCTTTGCTAAAAGAGGGATAATTAACTTAACTAAAGAAGATATAGAAAAGTTAAAAATCAATGGAATAAATTTTGATAAATATTTTAGCAACTCTACTGAACAAATAAGACTTGTTAATGATACTATTAACAATGAAGTTCAAACATATAAAGTTAATCAAAATCTCAGACAATTTGTTGATTTCCAAAATCAAGATCTTGAAGACGATGCAAGTAGACTTGTTGATAATTCTAACACAGTATTTCTTTGTCGAAATGTACTACCATATCTCGGTTCTTATGATGCAAGAAAGGTTATATATAATCTTGGTAAAAACATGAAAAAAGGAAGTATATTGTCACTCGGTACTTATACAAATTCTAAATTTTTAACATATAGTGAAGACTATAAGTTCATAAAAGATTGTGGTTTTGAACCATTAGCTGATTTTAAGCAAACATATATAAAAACAGATAATTTGTCTAATAGAAATGAACTTGATTGGGGAGCAAATATTCTAAGTTATCGTATGCCATTTTAACATTTTAAATAATCTATAGTTTATACATTTGGAAATGAACACTCTGTTTGATTATTTATAATTTAATAAAACAAGTATTAGTTAGTATGGGGTGTAATTTTACACCCCATAGCTATTTATTATGTTCATTAGCTTTGAGTATTTGTTTTATTTGTGTCCAATTGATACAAATTTTAATTAAACAGTTCCAA